>Ga0268299_1000654_pt1 | contig 94345 bp, 67 predicted proteins | sample NOBtaG_FD_193484 | JGI IMG/M metagenome (GOLD analysis project Ga0268299, IMG submission 193484) | Activated sludge microbial communities from bioreactor in Nijmegen, Gelderland, Netherland - NOB reactor | ecosystem: Engineered > Bioreactor > Aerobic > Activated sludge | place: Netherlands...
GCCCAATCTTCAAAGAGCAATCACCGAAGCGGTGAGCGCAGAAAATTTCAACTAAAACAGAGTCTGTTTGCCCTCTGTCCGGGACTGCGACTCTGGCAGAATTTCAACTAGGATTCGGACAACGTCACGCCGCCTTTGCACAAACACTGGATAAAGCCAAACTCGACCAGTTTTTTGACCGGCTTGCCGAAAAGAACAAAGCCATGGGGAGCCTCACCATCGCCAAAGACGGCAAGGTTATTTACAGTCGCGCTATTGGCTATGCCCAGATTGATGGGGCTACGAAAAAGCCGCTGACAACGACGAGCCGATTCAAAATCGCTTCGATTGGCAAGATGTACACCGCCGCGATGATCATGCAACTCGTCGAGGAAAGGAAATTGAAGCTGATGGATACGCTGGACAAGTTCTTCCCACAGGTTCCGAATGCCCAGAAGATCACCATCTTGCAGATGCTCTCGCATCGCAGCGGCATCCCCAACGTCAGGCGCGAACAGAATGCGCAGCGGAACATCAATACACTTCCCATGACGAAGGAGGAAAACCTCGCCCTGATCGTCAAAGCCACGCCGGATTTTGAACCGGACACCAAGCAGTCTTACAGCAATTCCGGCTATTTTCTGTTAGCCCTGGTTATCGAAAAGACCACGGGCAAATCCTACGCCGAAGCCCTTCAGGCAAGAATCATTTCCAAGCTCGGACTGGCTGACACCTACAGCACAAATGAAAACATCAATGTGGAGAAAAACGAAAGTCTCACCTACATTCACTTCGGCGGTAACTGGCAACAGGTGCCCGAAACCCATCCCAGCATTGCCTATGGCGGAGGCCAGATTGTTGCCACACCGGACAACCTGGCCAAATTCATCCTGGCCTTGTTTGACGGAAAGATCGTGTCAAAGGAGAGTCTTAACCAGATGACAACCATCAGAGACGGCGAAGGTTTGGGGATAATACCCTTTACCTACGCAGGCAAAACTTTCTATGGGGGCACGGGTGGAGGTGATAACTACGGATCGTGGCTGGTTTACCAGCCGGAAGAAAAGCTGGCAGTCGCCTACACCACGAACGCGAAGATTTATCCCGTAGCCAATATCGTGAGTGGCGTTATAGACATTTACTACAACAAACCGTTTACGATTCCCGCCTTGGAATCAATTGCCGTCAGCCCGGAAGTGCTGGACAGATATGTCGGCGTTTATTCGAGTCCCGAAGTTTCTGTGAAATGGACGATCACCAGAGATGGCGGGACGCTTTTCTTTCAACCGCCAGGCGCGCAGTCCGGTGTCCCGCTCGAAGCGACGGCACATGATAAATTTCAGATCGAGGGTGCAGCAGTATTTGAGTTCGACGCCGCTAAAAACCAGATGATAATAAAACGGAAGAGCGGTCAGGAGAGGCTTCTCACGAAGGAAAAGTAACCGTCATAAAATTGTAGAGGCTGGTCCCGGTGTCTGGCCGAAGCGAGAGCATACTTTTCAAGAAGCGACATATTCAGTCAGTCGCTCTACATGAGTCCATTGGCGATGCACGCAGCCTTGTATTTCTGCAAATCGTCATAACGCTGCAACCGGTAATGAGCCCCTGCGTGCTGAGCCGAGCGGTGCGCAGCCTCAGCGAATACCTGCGCATCCAGAACTTCATTCTGTGTCACGGCAAACGCGCAGGCGCTTTCGATGTCCTGACGAAACTGCTGATGAGCGCGACGATAAGCCGAGTCAAAACGCGGAAGAAACTCCGGGTAGTTCCCTTCCAGATAAGTCATCTCGAAAGTTTTGGAATCGAGATGCAGCTTGCCATTCGATTGCCAAACTTCTACGTGAATGGGGCCGGGATAACCGGCAAAACGTCCCGTGTGAATGGTGCCTTTCGTGCCAATGACGTAAGTCTCGTTGTTATAGCCGGAAGAATGCGTCCGGCTCAGGTCAAGCCGTCCCAAAACACCTGATGGCATAGTAAATGTGACGAAGGCCGTGTCGCCGCCTTCGTCAATCGGGCTGTTGTAGCCCCGAGTGTGATGCACGCTGGCCCAAACTTCGTTCGGAAATTCACCCGACAAAAAGATCGCTTCGTCTGCGACATGGATGCCCATGTCAATAATCAATCCACGGCTGCTGTAGGTTGTCGGTGGCGGATATTGATCGCGCAAAATGCAGCGTATTTCACGGAGTTCGCCAACCAGACCAGATTGAATCAGTTGCCGCGTATAAAGCAGCGCCGGGTCATAACGTCGCTGCAAACCAATCTGAATTTGGCGTGAGTCGCGGCCAACGGCTGCGACAAACTCGAACGCTTCCTGCAAGTCATCCGTCAGAGGCTTTTCCAGATAGATAGGTATCCCGGCCCTGACGAATGGCAGCGCGTCGCGCGCATGATCTTTTGTGTGCGAGGCAATGATGACCGCATCCATCTTCATGGCCATCTCCTGCGCCATCGTGGCGGAATCATGAAACGTTCGCACGTCGTCAAACCCAAACTCAGTCTGCGCGTTATCAACCGCTGCCTGCGATTCGTCACCAATGGCTACGATCTGGTGCCCCTGGTTCTGAACGATGTACGCATGCACCTTTCCAATGCGACCAACACCAAATACGCCGTATTTATAAATTTTGCCCACAATAACTCCCTGCCGCTTTGATTTCCTTCTTCAGAATTCAGTCACCACCGTTACGCCCGCGACCTCGAACTTATCCAAATTCATCAGCGCCTCGATGGACTGTTCCAGCGTGATGGTTCTGCCGATGAGTTTTTCAGGATGGAGCTTGCCTGATTCGATCATGGCGAATAAGGCGCCGTAACGATGAGCCTGCATGCCGTGGCTGCCGAGAATTTCCAGTTCGCGCGCAATGACTTTGCTCATCGGAATGGCTGGAGTGCTTTGTTCGGCCAGCAGCAGGCCGACTTGAATGTGCTTGCCGCGTTTGCGCAGGTTGCTGATGGAATTGAAACAGGTCGTCGGATGTCCGAGCGCATCCAGCGAAACGTGCACGCCGCCTTTGGTAATTTCGATGACGGCTTCGGCAACATTGGCGACTTGCGAAGCATTGACCGTCGCCACTGCGCCCAACGCGCTTGCCAGACGAAGCGCTTCGCCTGAAATATCAATCGCCACGACGTTCGCGCCAATCGCATTGGCGATCATAATCGCCGACAACCCCACTCCGCCACAGCCGTGAACGGCGACCCATTGCCCGGCTGAGGTTCTGCCCTGATCTACAACCGCGCGAAAGGATGTGACAAACCGACAACCGAGACTGGCCGCCGCGGGAAAATCCAAGGTATCAGGCAAGCGCACCAGATTGGTGTCGGCGTGATGAATGGACACGTATTCGGCGAACGATCCCCAATGAGTGAATCCCGGTTGAAACTGGCGGTCGCACACCTGCTGATTCCCGGATGCGCATTGCGGGCAAGCGCCACAGCCGCCAACGAACGGAACCGTAACGCGATCTCCGATCTTCCACTTGGTCGCGTCTTTGCCAACCGCTGCGACAACGCCAGCCAATTCATGGCCCGGTACGTGCGGAGGTTGAATATCGGCGTCGTGTCCCACCCAGCCGTGCCAATCGCTGCGACAGACTCCCGTCGCCGTAACCTTGACGATGACGCCATGAGTTTCAGGCGAGGGATCAGGAACGTCTTTAAGTTGCGGCAACGCCCCAAAGGCTTCGTAGATGACAGCTTTCATGTTTGCTTCCTTGTTTGAAATGCCCGGTCATTATGCACAATCCCAAATTGGTAGAAAGACGAGAGGCGATCCAAATAAAAGGCGGTTTTGGCACAGGTTGGCCAACCAAGTCTTGCAAGAGAACAAATCAGGAGAATCAAAATAGAAACGTTCCTAAGCTGAGGAAAATTGTTCGATGACAACTTGGTGGCGGTAATCAAACATCCGTTGGAGTTTGGCGCGCGTGAAAGCGCCGCCGAACAATTCACCCAGCCATCCCAGTGGCAGCGCATACTCAATGTCGTCAATCATCAGCGTTGTGCCTCGTTCGGTTGGTTCAAACCTATGGCGATGGCGCCAGTGTGCAAAAGGCCCACGGCGCTGCACGTCAGTGAACAAATGCGGTGGGGCATATTCAGTGTGTTCGGCAACCCATAATTGCCAGAACGGACCAGTGAAAACCTTGAAAATTACCTCTGCGCCGACGTGCAAGCCAGCAGCACGCTGCACCATTTCGACGCGCTCCCACGGTGGAGTTAATCGTTCGACGGCGCCGGGTTTTTCGTGCCAGGCGAATACCTCAGCAGGCGATGCGAAAATTTCAGACTCTTTGCGAAAATACTGGAGTTTCATAGCTTCGTACCAACCAAACCATAAAATTTCGAACCATAGCAACGTTTGGTTTCTGTTTCCTCAACTTTGACTCCCAACAAAATAAACCTGAACAACCGCCCAGTCAATGTCCAGAGAATCACCAATCTTTTTCTGGACGTAATCTTGACAGAATAGCATCACCTCTAGTATAAGAATGGTTGTTCAAGTGCATGTGACCAGTTCATCATCTCTTTAAATCCAAGAGAATGAATAAGATGTTGTAGCGTGATCGGGAGAATTTATGATTCGCATAATTCAATGGGTGGTTTTAGTCGTGGTGTTTTATCTGCTAGTTCCGTTAATGATTTTTGCCCGTTTTGGGGAAAAAACTGATTGGAGTCAATGGCGCGGCCCCAATCGTGACGGACAAGTCGCTGGCGCTGAGTGGCCTGATCGCTTGACCGGCAACTACCTTGAGCAAAGCTGGCGCGTGCCGTCAGCGCCAAGCTATTCTGGCCCAATCGTTTCTGCCGAAGCCGTTTTCGTTACGGAAACCAAAGACAAAACTACTGAGATCGTAAGGGCGTTATCGCGCGTCACGGGCAAGGAGTTGTGGAAGGTCGAATGGCCTGGCGCTATCAGTGTCCCCTTCTTTGCCAAACGCAGTGGTGATTGGATTCGCGCTACACCGGCATTTGACGGTAAGAGTTTGTACGTCGCCGGTATGCGCGACGTGCTGGTCAGTCTCGACGGAAAAACCGGCAAAGAACAATGGCGTGTGGATTTCACCAAAGAGTTCAATACTTCGCTGCCAGAGTTCGGACTGGTTTGTTCGCCACTCGTGGACGGCAATGCGCTTTACATTCAAGCGGGCAATGCAGCCGTCAAGCTCGACAAGCGCACAGGCAAGGTGCTTTGGCGCGCCCTGAGCAATGAGAATGGCAGCATCATGAATAATGGCGCGTTCTCTTCGCCAGTGTTGGCAATGGTAGCGGGACAAAAACAGTTGATCGTGCAAACGCGCGAACAACTGGCAGGGCTTGATCCAGAAACGGGCAGGCAGTTGTGGATTCAAAACGTGCCGTCGTTTCGCGGCATGAACATTCTGACGCCGGTCGTATTCGGCGACTCGATTTTTACCAGCAGCTATCAAAACAAATCCTGGCTTTATCGCATCAGCAAAGGTGCGACAGGTTTCGCCGTCAATCAGGCGTGGGAAAACAACGCACAAGGCTACATGTCTACGCCGGTAGTGGTTGACGGACATGCCTACCTGCATCTGGGCAATCAGCGTTTCACCTGCATAAATTTGCAAACTGGCGAACGCACCTGGACTTCGCAGCCGTTCGGCAAATACGCCAGCCTGGTGGCGCAACGCGACCGAATTCTCGCCCTCGACGAACGCGGCGTGTTGTTGCTCATCAAAGCCAATCCCAAACAGTTTGAATTGCTTTCGGAAAAACAGGTCAGTGAAGAAGAAACATGGGCGCATCTGGCGATTTCCGGTGACGAAATTTTCATTCGCGAATTGAATGCCGTAGCCGCCTGGCGCTGGCGTACCCCCAAAGCGCGGCTTGAAACAAACTGATTCCATAATCAATCGAGAGAACCATTGCCTAACTCAACTGCAAATTCTGGTGACTCGCGCCCCATCATTCTGCTGACGGGAGCAACGGGTTATGTTGGCGGGAGACTGTTGCAAAATCTGGAGCGCGCCGGGCAGCGCTTGCGATGTTTGGCACGAAACCCAGCGACGCTCAGTTCCAAAGCAGCGGTGGACACGGAAGTTGTTGCGGGAGACGTACTCGATTCAGACAGCTTGAACGCAGCCCTGCAAGGCGTACACACTGCGTATTACCTGGTTCATTCGATGGGATCGAATGGAGATTTTGAAATCGAAGACCGGCAGGCTGCACAAAATTTTGCAAATGCCGCTCGCGCGACGGGCGTGCAGAAAATTATTTACCTGGGAGGGCTGGGCGAGAGTGAAGACGAGCTTTCAGCACATCTTCGCAGCCGCCATGAAGTCGGTCGGATTTTGCGGGAATCCGGAGTTCCCGTCATCGAGTTCCGGGCTTCGATTGTCATCGGCTCCGGCAGTCTTTCTTTTGAAATGATCCGGGCTTTGGTTGAGCGATTGCCTTTAATGATTGCTCCGCGCTGGGTGGCGACACCCGCCCAACCCATCGCTATTGAAGATTTACTGGCCTATCTGGCCGAAGCTCTGGAATTGCCTGCAGGTGATACGCATATCTTTGAAATCGGCGGGGCTGATCAAGCCTCATACGGCGAGATCATGTTGGAATATTCGCGGCAACGCGGTTTGCGACGTTGGATCATTCCCGTTCCAGTCCTGACGCCTCGCCTCTCCAGCCTGTGGTTGGGCCTTGTCACGCCCTTGTACGCGCGCGTTGGACAGAAGCTCATTGAGAGCCTGCGCCATCCGACAGTCTTGAAAGATCAGTCGGCGTTACATTTTTTCAAAGTGCGTCCGCGCGGTTTTCGAGAAGCGATTGCCAGAGCAATTCGCAATGAAGACAACGAACTGGTGCAAACACGATGGTCGGACGCGCTCTCTTCTGCCGGACGGCAACGTGGGTGGGGTGGCGTGCGTTTCGGTGCTCGCATCATTGATTCACGCATCATTCGCGTGAAATGCACACCCGCCGACGCGTTTACGCCGGTTCGCCGCATCGGGGGAAAAACCGGATGGTATTACGGCGACTGGCTTTGGCAATTGCGTGGATGGCTTGATCTGCTGGTTGGCGGCGTAGGGATGCGGCGGGGCCGGAGCGATCCGGAATCGCCAAAAGTCGGGGCGCCATTGGATTTTTGGCGCGTCGAAGCCTTTGAACCGGAACGACGTTTACGGTTGGTTGCGGAAATGAAAGTGCCTGGCCGTGCCTGGCTGGAATTTGAAGTACAAGGTGACAAGGAAGCCTCCTTCATCCGCCAGACCGCTTTCTTCGATCCGGTTGGGCTTCCTGGGTTGCTTTATTGGTACGCCCTTTATCCACTGCACCAATTTGTCTTTGCAGGAATGCTGCGAGGCATCGCGGAGGCGGCAATGCGGGAAAGCAAGGTTAGCTGAACCTGCAATTCACTTACGAATTCGAGAACCTAGAAATCAGGTATCAATGCGGTCAAGCTCAAAACAGTTCGTTGAATCAGTTCTGATATTTGGCGATCAGTTATTGCCGCATAATCCGTTGTTTGATCCCGCACAAAGTCGCGTGCGTTCAGTTGTAATGATCGAATCCATCAGCCGGATGCGCACGCGCCGCTATCACAAACAAAAAATCGCACTCGTGTTATCAGCAATGCGGCATTACGCCGACGCTTTGCGCGCCGCAGGTTGGACGGTGGATTACCGGGAAGCAGATTCGTTCGCCGCCGGGTTGCAGGCGCACGTCGCCGAATTTCAGCCGCAGCGGTTACTGATGCTTGAAGCTGCTGAGTGGCAAGCGCGCCAAGCGCAACGCACATTCAGCCATAAGCTCAACGTAGAAGTTGTGCTATTGCGCAACACGCATTTCCTGAGTGAACAATATCTGCCTGAAGAAACTCCGGGCAAAAAACTGATCCTCGAAAATTTCTATCGCGCGATGCGGCGGCAGTTCGGCGTCTTGCTCGAAAGCGACGGTTCGCCGATTGGCGGCGCGTGGAATTTCGATGCCGAAAATCGCAAGCCTTACAAAGGCAAGCTTGTGCCGCGCGCGCCGATCAGCTTCGCGCCTGATTCCATCACGCAAACCGTGCTCGAAAAAGTCGAACGCGAATGCCCAAACAACTTCGGCAGCACGAAAGGGTTCTCGCTTGCGGTCACGCGCGAGCAAGCTCTGCAAACTCTGGACGATTTCATCACCAATCGTTTGCATGATTTCGGCGCTTACGAAGACGCCATGTCTGAACGCGAGCCGATCTTGTTTCATTCCGTTTTGTCGCCGCTGCTGAACATCGGCTTGCTCGAACCGCTTGAAGTCATTCGCCGCGCCGAAGCCGCTTATCACGCGGGCCATGCGCCGCTCAATTCCGTCGAAGGCTTCATCCGCCAGATTCTCGGCTGGCGCGAATATGTCTATTGGCGTTACCACCAGATGATGCCTGGCTTTCACGAAATGAATCATTGGCAGGCCGAACGTCCGCTGCCCGAATTTTTCTGGACGGGCGAAACCGATATGAATTGCCTGCGCCACATTATCACGCGCGTGCTTGAAACCGGCTACAGCCATCACATCGAACGGCTGATGGTGCTTTGTAATTTCTCGTTACTTGCGGGAATCCAGCCACGCGCAGTCAACGAATGGTTTTTGGAAAGTTATGTTGATGCTTACGACTGGGTCGTTACGCCTAACGTGATCGGCATGGGCTTGTGTGCCGACGGCGGCGTAATCGGCACTAAACCTTATATCGCGTCCGCCGCCTACATCAACAAGATGAGCGATTATTGCGGCGGATGTAAGTACGACGCTAAACAGCGCACGGGCGAAAAGGCTTGCCCGTTCAACGCGCTCTATTGGAATTTCCTGCTGCGATTTGAAAAGCAACTGCGCACCAATCCCCGCCTGGGACCGAACGTGTTGGGCTTGAAGCATCTGGACGAAGCCGAACGGCAGCGCGTGCGCCAACAAGCCGAAGCTTTTTTGGAGACACTATGACCCAACCTGTTTTCGCAATTCTCGGAGCCACTGGCGGAATCGGCGCGGCACTTTGTCGCCGCCTCGCCGCGCAAGGAGCACGCCTCGTCATCGGCGCACGCGACGAAACCAAACTTGCCGCGCTCGCGGCTGAACTCAACGCGACTTATCTGGTCACGGACGCTACATCATCTGAGCAAGTGGATGCATTCATCGAGCATGTGCTGACGACCCACGACCGACTCGACGGCGTCGCCAATTGCGCAGGCTCGCTCTTGCTCAAACCTGCTCACATCACGACCAACGACGAGTGGGATTTCACTATCAGGCAAAATCTGAATTCGGCGTTTTATTTGCTGCGAGCGGCGACCAAAGCGATGAAAGCTGGCGGTTCGATTGTGTTGCTGTCATCCGCCGCCGGACGCACCGGACTCGCTAATCATGAAGCTATTGCTGCCGCCAAAGCCGGTGTCATTGGACTGACGATTTCGGCAGCGGCTTCGTACGCCGCGCGCAACATTCGCGTGAATTGCGTCGCGCCGGGTTTGGTGGCTACCCCGCTGACGGCGCGCATAACGGGCAACGAGGCTTCGCTCAAGGCTTCGACGGCGATGCACGCGCTCGGGCGCATTGGTGCTCCCGAAGATGTCGCCAACGCCATCGCGTGGTTGCTTGATTCTTCAAACAGTTGGGTCACCGGGCAAGTTATCGGTGTGGACGGCGGCTTGGCTTCGGTGAGACCGCGTTAGCAACAGGACAAGATTCGATGACATACGCAAGAGCAAGATTGTGGTTAGGCATCAGCGGCGTAGGCTTTTGGGTAATCATAGCCCTAACGCTGTTGTTTATTTCAGGCCCGCCCGCGTTTTTATCGGCTGCGCCTGTTACCTTTATTGAAGAAGTGAATGGCCTGAGTTACCTGCTCGGTTTTTATATTTTGTTCAGTGTGCCGTTTGATTGGCTGGGCGGATATGAACTGCCGCGCCGTTATGGGCGAACTGTGCCGACGTTACCCAACTTCATCGCGCAATGGCTACGTGGCGTGCTGGGGCAATCGCTGGTGTTGGTGTTAGCGGGTTTGATCTTGCTTGCTGCAGGGCGGGTGGCGGGACGTTGGGGCGCAATCCTTGCAGCGCTGCTGTTGATGGTGGTTTTGCTTGCGGCGCAAGGCTGGTTGGCGCGCTTCATCGGAGGCTTGCGCACGGCAACGACCAGTTTGAAACCTTATGAGCAATGGCTGGCGCGATGGGGCGTAAAGATTCCGGCGGTTACGGTGCTGCAAGTTTCCGATCCGGCCTTTGTTGGAGGTTTTGTCGGGTGGCCCGGACGTGAACGCCTTGTGCTGCCTGCATCATGGATTCAGCAGAAAACCGGCTTATCTGCGCTGTCAGAAGAAGCCGTTTCCACACAAATTGCGCGGCGCATCGGCGTGATCGAACGCGGCAGCCGCCGCCGCGGCGTCTTTCTGGCTTTGCTGTGGAACGTGACTGGTTTCGCGCTGGCAACGACGCTGCCCGGCGCGGGCGTGACGAATAGCCGGCAACTGTTGCTGACGGCTTGCGGCTTTACGTTGTGGTCGTTTCTAGGCTTATTGACCTTGCCTTCGTTCAGTCGCCCTGGTGTTTTTGAAGGCGACTTTTTTGCCGCTCAACTTGGCATCTCGCGCGCCGCGTTGGAACGAACCGCCGCCACGCTCGATCAATGGCAGGATGATGAACCTGCGCGTTCGTCGTTAGTTGAAACGATCTTTCATCCGATTCCTTCGGTGCAAAGCCGAGTCCAACGGCTGGCGCTAAGCAACCGCGAACCTCACGGCGCGTGGCAGGCGGCGCGCGTGGCGTTATTTCTTTCGTGGGGTTGTTTCGGTTTTCTGTCGCGCGCCGTACATTGCAATAGCGGACGCCCCGAATTGTGGGTGCTGTTCCCTGGCGATTAACCCTTGAGCAATGAGTGATGGCTGAACCTGTACAAATTACCGCTGACCGTTGGATGAAACCCGTGCTGCTGGCCGCTGGTGTTTACAACATCGTGTGGGGTGGATTCGTCCTGTTCTTTCCGCTGGCGATGTTTCGCTGGTTTGGCATGGAACCGCCGAATTATCCACAACTCTGGCAATGCGTAGGCATGATCGTCGGCGTTTACGGCGTAGGTTACATCGCTGCTGCATTTGATCCGCTGCGGCACTGGCCGATTGTGCTGGTCGGATTTCTGGGCAAGGTGTTCGGTCCAATTGGGTTTGCGCAAGCCGCGCTGGAAAGTGTTTTCCCGTGGAGTTTCGGTTTCAACAATATCACGAACGATTTGATTTGGTGGATTCCGTTCGCGTTGATCTTGCGACGCGCATACCAAAATGGCTGGAGGTAAAACAACGATGAATGATCTATCCCAGGCGCTCAACGCTGCACACGATCAGTACGGCACGTCATTGGCTGAGTTGTCAGAGCGCTCGCCGACGCTGGTGATTTTTTTGCGGCATTTCGGCTGAACGTTCTGCCGCGAAACGCTGGCCGATGTTGCGACACAACGCGCGCAACTCACAGCGGCGGGAACGCAGTTGGCGTTCGTTTATCTGGGTACGGCGGAACAAGCCGCAGAGCGCTTTGCAAAATACAGCTTGGAAGACGTGTCACGCATTCACGATCCCAAGCAAACCTTATACAAGGCGTTTGATTTGAAGCGCGCTTCGCTGGGGCAGGTGTTTGGTTGGAAAGTCTGGCAGCGCGGCCTGGAAGCCTTCGCCAACGGCCACGGCGTAGGCATGCTGGCTGGCGACGGCTTGCAAATGCCCGGTGTTTTTTTGCTGCATCATGGCCAGGTGCTGCGCGAATTCCGTCACGAATCGGCGGCTGACCGTCCGGATTATGTGGCGCTCGCGCAAGCCTGAAACAAAAGAGAAAAAGGAGTGAGGACAATGAAATCTTATTTGCAATTGGCTTGCGCACTTGTGTGCTTGCTGATGGGCGCGTCGCAGGTCGCCGCGCAAACGAACGACTACAAATTCAGCTTCGAGATCGAAGCGGGTGCGCTGGACTTCACGCGCAACGACGTGAGAAACCCGGGCGACACCGGCACACAATTCAAATTCAGCGCGCTCAATGCGACCGGTCCGGCAGGCTACTTCCGCCTCTATGCCGAAGCGAAGGTGTCGGAACGCAACACGCTGCGCTTCCTTTATGCACCTTTGCAGGTCTCAGGCACAGGCACGTTGCCGACGCCCACCTTTTTTGAAAACGCCAACTTCCAACCCAACGTGCCGACCAAAGGTATTTACGAATTCAACAACTACCGCGCGACGTGGCGTTACACGTTGAAAGAGAGCGAGCGTTGGAAAGTGCAACTTGGGGCAGGCGCGCTCATCCGCGATGCCAAAATTGAATTGCAGCAAGGAGCGTTGCGCGTCGCCGACCCCGATCTTGGCGTTGTCCCCATCGTTGCATTCACCGCGCAACTCAACGCTTCGCCGCGTACGCATTTGATTTTTGATTTCGAAGGCTTGGGGGCTTCGCAGGGCCGTGCGCTCGATGGTGCAGCTAAAATCAATTACGACCTGACCAAACGCTTTTACGTTGGCGCGGGCTTTCGCATGTTGGATGGTGGCGCAGACGTGCAATCGGTTTATAACTTCGCGCGCATTCGTTACGGCTTCGCCACACTTGGCGTGCGCTTTTAGGTAATGGATCCAAACTATCAATGTCTCATCATTGGCGCGGGAATGTCGGGACTGACTGCCGCTCGCGTCTTACAATCACGCGGCCTTAACGTTGTCCTATTTGACAAGGGTCGTGGCGTAGGCGGCAGGCTCGCTACCCGCTGTAGCGATAACGAAACGGGCGAGCGAGCTTTTTACGATCACGGCGCACAATTTTTCACCGTGCGCGACGCGGTGTTTCAGACGCAAATAAACGAATGGCTTGCGCGCGGGTTGGTTAAAGAATGGTCGCGTGGATTCGCTGACGCTTCCGGCCAGCCGCAACACGACAGACATCCGCGTTATTGCGCGATCAACGGCATGAATTCGCTGGCGCGTGATTTGGGACAAGGCCTGGCCGTTACGACCAACGCGCAAGTTACCAGCGTAAGTCCATTTGAAAACGGCTGGTGCGTCACTATGGTTTCGGGTGAAAGCTATACGGCAGCATCGCTCTTACTCACGCCGCCCGTCGAACAATCGCTTGCGTTGCTCGACGCGGGCGCAACGAAACTGGCCGACGAAACACGCGCCGCGCTCGAACGCATCAGCTACGATCCGTGCTTTGCCGTGCTCGTCGAACTTGACGCGCCAAGCCGCTTGCCCGAACCGGGCGCAGTGCAATTGCGCGGCGAGCCGCTTTCGTGGATTGGCGACAATCATCACAAAGGCATTTCACCCGATGCTTTCACCGTGACCTTGCACGCCGGGCCTGAATTCACCCGCGAGCATTGGGATGCCACGCACGAATTTATTGCTCAAAAGTTGCTGCACGCGGCCAATGACTGGCTACGCGCGCCGGTCAAACGCTGGCAAGTGCATCGCTGGCGTTACAGACAGCCCGTGGCGATGCATCCTGAAGCGTGTCTGTTCACCAACCAACCAGCGCCGATCGCCTTTGCCGGAGACGCTTTCGGTGCATCGCGCGTCGAAGGCGCATTTCTGTCAGGCTGCGCTGCCGCGCAAACTCTCTTGAACTGGCAGGCGAACCGATGAACGACAACCTTTGCAAACTCATTTTGCTCTCGAACGTCGCTGTTACGTTGTATATGGTCGGGCTGATTTGGTGCATTCAGATCGTGCATTACCCACTCTTTGCGCAAGTCGGCAAGGAGGGCTTCGCGGCGTATGAGGCGGCGCATTCCGAACTGATTACGCTTGTCGTGGCTTTGCCGATGCTGGTCGAACTCGTGACGGCAGGCTTGCTGCTGTTCTTTCGTTCGCCTGCGATTAGTAATGGTGAAGCGATTGTCGGCTTGGCTCTGGTTGTTGTGATCTGGCTCTCGACAATGTTTTTGCAAGTACCACAACACAACATTTTGTCGTCAGGCTTTGACGCGACAGCGCATCAGTTTCTGGTGAACTCCAACTGGCTGCGCACCATCGCCTGGAGTCTGCGCGGCACGCTGGTTTTGTGGATGACGGCGAAAGTGATGCAATGAAAAAGCGCGATTTGCCAGTGAAGATTTGTCCGGTCTGCCAACGCTCGTTTGCCTGGCGACGCAAGTGGGCGCGCATCTGGAACGAAGTAAGGTATTGCAGCGACGCTTGCCGTATGCGCAAAAAATCTACCAAACCCTGAAACAACGAAACGACACTCAAAATACAGTTGCCCGTCGTTGTGAGCCATTTGCTCACAACGACGGGCAATTTCAACGGCAGATTCTGCCTGCGGTCTACTTCACTGGGCGTTGCAGGATTTCCGCCAATGCCTGCATTCTTTTCGCATCTACATCGCTTTTGGCGTTGGTGGCGCTTTCCTTCAGCGAACGCGCAAAGCTCTGAAGCTGGGCGCGGCCCTTGGTCAGATTGGAACTTTCAGCCGTTTGAATCGCGCTGCGAATGGCCGTGATCTGATCGGCGGGCAATGCTTGCGAACGCTCCAACTGATCCAGATAGGCTTTGCCGACGACCAGCTTTTTCGGCCAGACGATGCGTTCTTGATTTTGCACATTCAACGCAGCCACGCGCACTGTTTTTGCGGCGTCAATTTCATTCTGCGTCAGCAACTCGCTTGGCGTGAGTTCCAGAATGTCCAACCCGCGCGCGATTTCGGCAGAGTAGATATGGCCGTTGTACCAGTAAGCAGACCAGGATCCGCCCATCACCAGCATCTTGGGATCAATCGGCCCGCGGTCGAAATAGGCGATTTCCACCGGATGTTTCGTGTCGGTGAAGTCCATCAGAGAAATGCCGCCCTGATACCAGGCTTGCACCTTGATGTCTCGACCGGGAACTGGAATGAGCGAACCGTTATGCGCGACGCAATTTTCGGTGTTGCCCTGTGCCGCCGGTAATTTGTAATAACTGGCGAAACTCAGCTTGTTATCGTTCAGGTAAAACAATGCGTTAGCGCCCCAGACGTTCGGGTCGTTGGGACGGCAACGCGCGCCCATTCCCCCGCCCCATTCATCTGTGAATACGACTTTTGAACCGTCATTGGAAAACGAAGCCGAATGCCAGTAGGCGTAATTCGGATCGTTGACGGCGTCCAGGCGTTTCGGGTTTGCGGGGTCTTTGATGTCCAGCAAAATTCCGTTGCCGGAGCAGGCGCCTGCGGCCAGCCCTTTTTCAGAATAAACGGTGATGTCGTGGCACTGGTCGCTGAAGGCTGGTTTGCCCACGCCATGCGTAGCTCCGCTGCTCAAGGCATTGAGCACGCCGGTGCGAGCATCCATAAACACTCGCGGACTGGAAACGACTTTGGCGTTCTGCGGCGCAGTCACCGGAACTTTGATGACTTCGATGCGGAACAACGACGTGTTCGGGTCTTTGTCCGGCCCCTCGGCGGAACATCCGGGCAACTCTTCAGCCTGTCGCACGAACGAAGTGCCGGAAACGTAGATGTAAACGTTCTTCTTGTCCTTCGGATCAACGACCAGCGTATGCGTGTGCGAACCGCGACAGGTTTGCACGGCGGCTACCTGTTTGGGGTTGCGAATGTCTGAGATGTCGAAAATCCGCACGCCGCGAAACCGTTCCTTGCTCGGCGCGGGCATCGGCGGCCCCTGGGTTGCGCTGGTGGGAAGCGCAGGTGCTGGAAAACCCTGTATGCCGCAATCCAAACGGCCATTCGGCATTTCGACCGACATAAACATCAGGTTTTTGTAAACCGACACATCGCCCTGTCCTCCCGGACAAACCATCGAAGTGACAAGTTTGGCTTTGGCTGGATCGGCTATGTCATAAATGTTGACGCCGTAAAAATTCCCCATAAACAGGTAATTCCCCTTGAACGCCAGATCGGAATTGGCAAAGGCCAGTTGCGCCATCATCAATTTGACCGGCTTCGGGATCATAGGGGTATCAGGCAGACCTATCGAACCAAGTGTAGTTTTCACTTTGGGATCATCTGTGTCGTCCGAACCGAGTTGGAATGCGTCAGGTTTTTTGAGGAGTTGGATGTGTCGCAAGCCTTTGGAGATTTCTCCGGCGTCATACAATCCCGGCTTGAGTGAAAACCGCGGATCGTTGGCGTCAGAACCGGTCATGCCTGCGGGCAGCGGCGGCGCTTTTTCCACCATTGGCGATTCCTGTTCCGCTTTTTTCTGGTCGTCGGGTTTCGCGGGGTCTTGCGCTCGCAGATTGCCGGGAAGACACAGGCATACAAGCGCAGCGAGTACAAATATACGGAGCGTCAGATTTTGTATTTGATTCATCGTTTTTCCTTTGAAGGGATTTTTTCCAGCATTGTTTGCATGATTCGGATTTCGGCGCGCTGGCTGCTGTCTACATCCGTTGCGAAATTGAACAATTCAGCGTCCTGACCGGCGCCTGCCGTGTCGTGCAACTCTTTGACCATAATCAAAGCGCCGTCGTGATGCTGGATCATGCCTTCCAGAAACAGACGGTCGAACTCTTCGCCTTTCGCTTTTCTCAAGGCTTCCATCTGCTTCGGGGTCAGCATGCCGGGCATCAAATCGTGCGACATATTTTGATGATGTTTGTGCGCATCGTGCGAAGCATCGGCAACGGGCTGTCCGCGCGATACCAGCCAGCGTTTCATAAAGGCGATCTCGTCGGCCTGCGTGTGACTGATGCGCGCGCCTAGCGTACGCACGTCCTTGTTTTCCGTGCGCGCTTCGATCAGCGCGGTCATCTCCACCGCTTGTTCGTGATGCACGATCATTCCCTGCATGAATTGCACATCGGCTTTGGCAACCGGCGGCAGTTTGCCTTTGGTTGTACGCGGAAGCGTCTTCGTCGGTTTCCCAGGCGCGCCCGGTTGCACGACAACTGGATTCTCGGAAACAGGCTTCTGAGCGTAAATGCGCAACGGTGACAAACCTGCGTGAACGCTCGCCGCAGCAAGCAGACAGGCACACCCAGCAATGCGCCTGACTATCCTGAAAACGTAGCCATTGTTCGCGTGTTGTTTGACAAAAAAGTGGTGTTCCATAGCGGCGGCATTATACACAGGCGTGAAAAATTGCGCCTGTGCCTTTCCCCAAGCTCCACAGGAGCGGCCTGTGCACAGGTCGCTCCTGTGGAGCTTGGGGGATTTGCCGCTTGCCAGGCTATAAACAGGCCGCTCCTGCGGGACTAAAAACGGTTATACGAATTTCCAATCCGGCTCTGAGGCAATTCAATATCTTGACAGATCAAATCCCGGCTCCTATATTGCGTTCGCTTTAGTTGGGAGGTCGTCTAATGGTAAGACTGCGGACTCTGGATCCGCCTATCGGGGTTCGACTCCCTGCCTCCCAGTTCAACACAAAAGGGCTACGCGACCCGTAGCCCTTTAGCTTTTCCGTTCGGTTCATCGGTAAATTCACATCGGATTGCAATTCTACAAATCAAGGAGTGTGTTCACTTGTCTACTTCTCGTAACACTAAAAAGGGGCGAGGTTATGTTCCCAAAAGCGCCCTCAATGCCAAAAAATCCAACAACAGTACCAATCTGATACTTGGTTTGGCGATCATTGCTCTCACCGCTGGCTTTGGAGTTTACTATTTCTGGTTCAATGCTCCTTCCGGTACGGAAATCACGACCCCTTCAGGCTTGAAATACATTGACGAAGTTGTCGGAACCGGCGCCAGCCCTTCGTCCGGCAAACAAGTCACGGTTCATTACACCGGCAAGCTGGAAAACGGAAAGCAATTTGACAGTTCGGTAGGCCGCCAGCCGTTTACCTTCACCATTGGAGTCAGTCAGGTCATCAAAGGCTGGGACGAAGGTGTGATGACAATGAAAGTCGGCGGCAAACGCAAGCTCATTATTCCGGCCAATCTGGGTTATGGAGCCAGAGGAGCCGGAGCGGACATTCCGCCCAACGCGACCTTGTATTTCGATGTAGAACTGCTCGACGTAAAGTGAACACCGATTACGGGTTTGCAGCCCCAAGCATCCCTGGCTGAAACTCGCAGTCTCTCAACCCCACAGGCTGCACAATGTATTTCGATCATTTGAACTCGCTGACGCTGGCGATTTTCGCCCCTATTCTGGTGCTGGTGGGCATTCTGGGATTTGTTCTGCCAGCCAACAAAAGTCTGACCAGCGTCGCAACTCCCTACAATCTCTTTCATATCGGTTTTGGCATTCTGGGCGCAGCCATCATGTTGTCCGGTTATGAAGGCGCGATTAGAGCCTTCAATATAGGGTTTGGCTTGATTGACCTTTATCAAGCCGTCGCCAGTTTCGCCAATCTTTTTCCCAAACAGCATTTCAAATGGACCCGCGTAGATGACATTTTGCACGTTGTCGTCGGCATCGCGCTGGTCGTCATTGGTGTGTTCGGAAAATAAAAAACACTCCTGCAAAAATCCGGCAAGCTCCAATAACCGTAAAAAAGGCAGGCAAAGTCAGTCGCCAGAGGCGAAGGCTTGGGCCTGTTTTTTTATCCCGAACAATCAGACTGAATTTGAATTTGGAGCAAACCCAATGAGACCAGATATTGACCGTTATATTTCCGCGTCCGCCAAGATCGAAACCAAAGACCTGGATTGGGAAACCGCCCGACGGGTCGGGCTGACCGACGATGAACGATTTGTGCTGACCTATTTTTCAGACATCGAAAGCCAGACGATTCGCTATCTGCGAATGCTGCTGCAAATGAAGATCGCCTTCAAACCCGACGTTTCCGCGTTTCTGACCACATGGAATTACGAAGAGTTTTTTCACGGCTATGAACTGGCCAACCTGTTGTCAGAATGCGGTTACAGGCCGGAAGAAAATCGCATCGAAAAAGTCAAAAGCCGGGCACGCCTGAACGAATGGCTGGAAATGTTGTTTGCGCCGTTACTGTCGAAAATCTTTCACCACCAATTCCCAGCCGTGTATTTGTCGTTCGGCGCGATTCAGGAAATGACTACGCTGCGAGGTTACGAACGACTTTACAGCGTCACACAAAATCCTGTCCTGAAAACACTGTGCGAAAGAATCGCCAAACAGGAGCGGCGCCATTTCGCCTGGTATTTCAACCACGCGCGCGAATTGCTGTGCCAATCTCGCAGCGCGCAACGGTTGGCGCGCAGTCTGCTGGAATTCAACTGGGTTCCAGTTGGCGCGGGCGTCAAAACGCCATCGGAGGTCAACCAGTTGTTTTCAATCGTTTTTCCCGGCGAATTTGGCCGAAAGCTGGTGCGAGAAGTTGACGCCAAAATGGGAAGCCTGCCCGGAATGGATGGCATTCGATTGATGGAGCCTTACTTCAAACGCGCGGGAATGTTGTAAACGACGGCTTTTCCCTTTCCACACGCCCTTGACGAGCTTGCCTTGCAAGCCCGTCAAGGGCGCGAATTTTTCGTCTCAAACCGCCATTAATCCCACCTCAAACATCCAGAATCATCGGATTGACAAGGACAAATTCCCTACCGTATAGTGCGCGCTCAATTTTAGGCAGCCCAATTAGTTGTGGTATCTCGTTTAGCTTCCCTGAGGCGGTAAAATCTTTTCATGCTTAGGATCGAAAAATTATCCCTGCAAGGTTTCAAGTCATTTTGCGACCCCACAGAAGTTGTTTTTGACCTGGAAGGCATCACGGCAGTCGTGGGGCCGAATGGTTGCGGTAAATCAAATGTGGCAGACGCCATCAGTTGGGTCATCGGCGAACAGCGCGCCAAAGCATTGCGCGGAGCCAAAATGGAAGATGTCATCTTTCAAGGCAGCCGCAATCGTCAAGCCGCCGGGATGGCCGAAGTCATGTTGACGATGTTGGTGCAGGAAACCTTCGAGATTCGCGGCGAAGCCACAGCCGCTGACGCTGAAAAACACGCTGCTGAGGCCGCCGAAAAAGCGGCTCAAGCCGTCGAACAAGCCGAAGCATACCAGGCTGAATTGGAAGCCGAATCTCAAGCGCAACCGGTTGAAGGCGAAACAGCCCTTGAAACTTCTTCCGAAAACTCAGGCGAACTGCAATCGGAATTGGCGGATGCTCAACCAGCCGCCCACCAAGTAAAAAAGCGACGCAAGACAAATACGGCATCAGGGGTAAGGGTTTTTCACGAAGGCGAACGCATTGTCGTCGGTCGCCGGTTGTATCGAACCGGCGAAAGCGAATACGAACTGAACGGTCGGGCTTGCCGTTTGCGCGACGTGCAGGATTTATTCGCCGGAACGGGACTCGGCGGCGCTCATTACGCAATCATCGAACAAGGCCGCATCGGTCAGGTTTTGTCGGCAAAGCCTATGGATCGGCGCGCGTTGATCGAAGAAGCCGCAGGCATTTCAAAATTCAAGATGCGCCAGCATTCGGCGGAATTGAAGCTGGAAGCGTCAAAACAGAATCTGTCGCGCGTGACAGATATTCTGGCTGAGATCGAACGCCAGCAGAACAGTTTGCGCCGTCAGGCCGGACGCGCGCGCCGTTATCAGAAATTCCGTCAGGAAATGCGCGACCTGATGCGAGCCGTCTTTGTCGTGGATTTCCGAAACCTGACGCTAACGCTGGACCAACTGGAAACGGCTCTTGAAACCGGTTCGACGCGCGAAACTGAAATCGCCGGTTCCATCGCCCAATTCGAAGAAGAGCAAGCCGTCGCCGCGCAATCCGCGCGAAACGCCGAAGAGCAGTTGAACGAAACGCGCCAGCTTGCCGCCGATGTCAATCTGGAAGCCGAACGTGCGCGGCAACAGCACAATTACCTGACGCAGCAACTTCAATCTTTGGGCGCGCGCGCGACGCAATTTGCCAAAGACCAGGCCGTGATTGTCGAGCGAACGGATTTCATCACCAAAGAATTGACGCGGTTGCGTGGCGATTTGCAGCAGATCGAAATCGAGATCAACACCGAAAGCAAAGCCCTGGCCGACGCCGAAAACGATCACCGGCTCCAAACCGAGCAAGACGCCGAAGCGGAAAAACGGCTGGAAGAAGCGCGCAAAAATGTTTACGAAAACGCCACGACGCTGGAACGCTGGCGGCAATTGAAAAGGCAATTCACCGAATCGGTGGATCGTTGCGAAAATCGGTTGAAAGGACTGGCGACGGAACGCGACCGCGCCGCCGCTCAAGCCGAAACCGCTCGCAAACAGCATGAAGAGCTTTCTTTCACGGTTGAAGAAATCACTCAGCGGCAGCTTCAGGTTGGCGAAGAACTGGCAAGGACGACTTCAGAACTTTCCCTGTGTCGTCGCTCACGCGATGAAAAGCAAAACCGGCTTTCCAATTTGCAACGCGAGCTAACGACTGTCGAGCAGCGGCTGAAATCCCTGATCCAGCTTCGTGAACAGCACTCGTATTTTTCCGAAGCCGTGCAGGCGATTTTCAATCACACGCGCAATGGCAATTCGCCCAAATTCCGCACCATGGGAACCCTGGCGGATTTCGTCAAAGTCGCGCCGGAATATGAATCGCTGGTGGAATTGTCTCTGCGCGAAGAATTGCAGTTCGTTGTCGTGCCAAGTTTCGACGACGCTTTGCAGGCGATTGAATTCCTGAAATCCGAAGGCGCAGGCCGCGCGACGTTTCTTGTCATCAATCAGAATTCCCACCTCGACACTGCCCATTCGTTGAACGGAAATGGCAACGGCAACGGCCACCAAACGCTGGGGACGCTGTTGGGACTTCGCCCGGAATTTTCCGAGGCGTTTCGCTTTGCGATGCCCAGCTTGTCAAACGCCAGGATCGTCAGCGACGCCAGCGAAGCCGTGACGGCTTCCATTGCGCAAAACGGCAACGCTCACACCGCGATGATGCTGGCCAAAACCGGCGAGCGAGTCATCGGCGGACGCTTGATTACAGGCGGTGGCGGCGAAGGCACAGGGCTGGGAGTGTTGGCGCTGAAGCGTGAAATTTCCGAACTGACCGAAAAACTCAACGCGCTGACGGTGGAAGTCGAAACCATCGAAATCGAGCTTGAAGAAATCAAAGTCAGAATCGCCGCGCTCGAAGAAGATCAACGACGGTTGGACGCCGAACAGCGTCAGATGGAAAAACAACTGGCCGTTCAGCGAGAACAGTTGCAACAACTGGCGCGCGAACTGGAACGATCAACGACTCACATCCGCGTTGTCGAACAGGAAGCCGCTCAGGTCGAACAAGAGCGAACGGATTTCCAGGCCAAGCTGCAACACGCCAATCAACAAACGGAAGAAGCGGAAGAGTCCCGCGCCAATGCCGAGCAAATAGTCAATCAGGCTCAGGCAGAACTGGCCGAACTTCGTCGCGCATCAGAAGAGCGCGTTCAGGTTTTATCTTCTCGCCGTGCGGAATTCGCCACCAAAACCGAGCGACGACGAGGGCTGTCCAACGACATTCGCCGACTGGAAAACGAATCCAGCGATCTGACCAACCGGCTGGAACGCACTCGTTTTGAAGCCATCGAAGCCGAAGAACAATCCAGCGCCATTCAAACGACGCTGGTCAGCACAACTGAACAATTGCAATCGCTGGCTGCCCAGCAACAAATTCACGCCGCTGAATTGGAAAACAAGACGGTGACGTTGGCGTCGGCGCGCAACCGGCTGGAAACGCTGGATGCGCAACTTCGCCAACTGCGCGATTCGTCCTCGCAAGCCCGCGAAGAGCGTGCCCAAAAAGAAATCGAACGCGCCAAATTGACCAGCGGACTGGAACATTTGATTCAAGCCTGCCACTCCGAACTCGGCGAAAACATCATAGAAGTCTGCGAACGGCTGGAACAAAATCGAAAAGCGATTGAAAACCTGCCTCAGATTTCGGATGGCGAATCCGCTGAAAGCGACGAAGAGCAATCCGAAATTCAATTACATCCCAAGCCTGATTCGTTATCAGCCGCTGACGACGAATCGGACGAAGAGAGCGACGAAGATTTGGCGCTCACTGGTGATTTCGAGATTTCGTTCTGGCAGGTTCCCGATGATTTCAATCTGGAAATCGCCAAAGCTCGATTGGATGAATTGCGCGCCAAGATTGATGCGCTGGGGCCGGTAAACATGATGGCGCTGCAGGAACTGACCGAAATCGAAGAGCGATTCGAGTTCTTGAACACGCAAAAAACCGACATCGAAAAAGCCATCGCCGATACTCAGGAAGCGATTGCTGAAATCAAGAAACGGTCGCGCGAACGATTCGTCGAAGCCTTCAACGCCATCAATGCCAATTTCAAAACTATGTTTGTCGAATTGTTCGGCGGCGGTCAGGGCGAAATGCGATTGATTGACGAAACCGATGTGCTGGAAAGCGGAATAGAAATCATCGCTCAACCGCCCGGCAAACGGCTTCAAAACGTGTTGCTGCTTTCCGGCGGCGAAAAAGCCATGACCGCCATGGCGCTTGTGCTCGGCATTTTCAAATATCGCCCCAGCCCGTTCTGTCTGCTGGACGAAGTGGACGCGCCATTGGATGAAATGAACATTGGACGCTTCTCCGACAAGATTCAGGAAATGAGCAACAACACTCAGTTTCTGATCATCACGCACGCCAAACGCACTATGGAATCCGCCAGAACGCTTTATGGCGTGACGATGGAAGACCCGGGTGTCTCCAAACTGATCTCGGTCAAACTGTCCTGACCTGTTCGATCGGTTGATCTGTCAGCCAACAACTCGGATATTCAATCAGCAACGGCCATCAACCGATTGACGGTTTCGCAATCGGTTGATGGCCGAATGTAATTTTTGAATCCCACGTCCGCCGATAAATAATTTCTGGATTCTTCCTCAGTTTTCTTGCCTCTACAGTAGACGATGGCATAATCCGCCGTACAGCACTCAGTAGCTCACCGTTCGGCGAGCTAAAACAACGACATTTACGCCAACAACAGATTTAGGAGTACACCGTGATTGTCAGTCCAGTCTATTTGCCAACTCAATCGGTAATCGAGCAAGCGAGTCCTGCTGAAATGCGTATTGTGTCTGCCGGATTTTCTCGACTCGAATTGTCAGCAAGGACCTTCCCTGTCGTGAAAGTTTACGGGCAAGTTCCTATTGTCCCCACAGAAATTCTACAACCACCCCAGGACGACCATGCTGCGGCGACAACACAAGAGGGCCTTGTCCAAACTGACGAACAGGCGAAGCCTGACCCGAACCAACCTCAAACGGGAGCTCAAGCCGCAAAAAAAACGCCACGTCAACCATTTTGGGAACGAGTGTTCAACATAGCGCCGCTCAATGAGCGATTGGAGAAGTCATTAACCAAAGACTGGAAATTTACGGATGTTCGGCCTCGCCACATTGAGTGGTTGATGTCGGAAGAAGGAGAAGAGGCGCGCGTCTTTTTCCTCTCCGGATTGAATGCGCGCCAGTATCATCGGCTGGTCAAGGAGTTCGGGTGCGGTTTTGAGACGCGAAATGGAAATGTCGTAGATGAAACTTTCGACACGCTCAGCGAATACGGCCCTGAACTTATTGAAAAGTATTATGTGTTGATACAACACCGCGAACTCATCAAGCGATATTACGCTGGCGTGTTCCGGGATGGCCGCATAGGAACGCAATCCCTGATCAGAATCGGCGGTTCAATGTGGTTCGGCCCTTTTGCCGCACCGAAGTTCAGACAATATGCGGGCATACTCCGCAGCCGATTTCAGATTCCGGATCACGTCATTGGCCCAATGCTGGGCAGCGTAGGCGATTCATTCTGGTTGCCCAAAGTGCTGTTCCGCCGCACCGGGCCGGAAGATTTCCGGCAGGTTTTAAGCAAAATCGCTCCGACCAGTGAGAATTCAGCCAATGCCTTTGCGCCATCGTTACAGTTGCTGGTCATCGGCGAAGAACACAAAATCCCATTCAATACGCTGGTCGCGTTTTTAGACAACCTGAAGCTCGAACCCAAGGATTTCGGGGCTTTCAGCGCCATCGAATACAACCTGGGGGTCTATCGGCTGGCCGATGAAATCAAATGTCCAACCTTTGCCCACTTTATTCGGCGAGTGCTGGATGAGTACGGCCCCGGCATCAACCAGGAATCCGCACGGCATTTCATCCTTTCGTTCCGCGAATTCAAGGACGACGCAGAATCGCTGGACGCCCTGCTGTCACCGCAATACGCCGAAACCAAAGCCTTTCTGAAGAGCGTCGGCACGGTTTCGACCAACGTCTGGAACATGCAGCGCATCGCCATCCTGTCGCAGACGCTGACGCCCGAAAAACGCGCCAAGATTACGCGAATGGCTCGCGAACTCGCCATCGAATTGACCGTGGCCGACATCATGTTTCTGGCTGACATCTCTGACAACGAAGAAGAAACCAAATTGTTGCTGGATCGCACAGCATTGATCGCGGGCGTCAAAGACATTCCGATTGATCGCATTGTCGAACGCAGCCATAACGATCTGGTCAAGGAACTGGAACGCGAAATTGCCATGGCCAACAGCAACGGCCTGTTCCGTACGGTTCGCAAACTGCGCACCATGATTAACCAGGAAAAACAGGCTTATACCGAACGAGTCGAACCTGACAAACTGACCAACATTCAACTCAGCCGGTTGATGATCTTCCATCGTTCGATCGGGGTTCCGGGATTTTTGGATACCGTTGGCTGGAACGTTTCACTCGATTTGCAGAATGACCGCAGTGAAGGCGGCGGTTATCTGGGTTACGACAAGGATATGGCCATGGTAACGATGATTTCCGGCCAACCAGGTGACAATCGAGCGTACCGGCCAATCAATCTGCATCGCGCTCCGGCGTCGCTGGCACTGTTCCACAACCACGCTTTCAAGGATAGCTTTGCACAAGAGCATCTTAGTTTTTTCAAGAAGATGATTCCCTTCATTCCGAAAAATCAGAACAAGGATAAATACGCCGGCCCCAGCGGATGGGTGGGAGCCAAAAAAGGCGACATCACTGCCGCTGCGGAATCCGAACTTCCGTCGTTCATCATCACCAAGATCGGCTATCCGCAAAACCCTGACGGCAGCAAGGACAAGAAAAACCTGCTGGTGAATTTCGACTGGGTCATTGTTGATCGCTTGTCCGGTGAAGCGATTCGCACAGATCGCGGCGTGTACACCGTTCCCTATTACGGCGACGACCAGCTTGGCAAATTGACCTGGCCGTCGAAAAAAGAAATGAGACGGCGCGAAAAAGAACGACGGGAAAAATGCCCGCCGGGTTATATGCAAAAAGCTGAAGCGAAGTAAGACGAAACAAAAGAAGCTGGCGCACTTTACGCCAGCTTCTTTTGTTTCCGAACTTACCAACTCACGGTTCGCGTGAGATGAAATGCCAGTTTTTTGGAATTGCCGGAAGTAGGTTAGAGCATCGTCTCCCGGAAAATCCCAGCAGGTTCACCGTGCGTTTTTGAGTTACTCGATGAAATTCTGGACGCCGATTCGCGGGAAGGCTGTGCTTTTACGACTCGGAAGCGCGTCATGCTGTCGTTTTTAATCTGCTGGAAAAAATCTTACCCGCATGGTGGTTTTTCTCTGCTTCGAACGCCTTATAGGTAGCCGCGAAAATGCGGCTATAAAACTAAGAGGAGAATCTCATGAAAAACATATTGACAGCAGTTAGTTTGGGAATTGCGTTGGCAAGCTTTTCGCTCGCTCATACTTCATCAGAAGAAAAGACCGGTGAACAGCAGGCCGCCAAGGCGACCCAGGTGAAGGTGGCCGTGATCGAATTCAGCCCGGGGCCGAATGCCTCCGGGATGACCTACGAGGCCAAGCGACATCTGCAGGCCAGCCTGGCCTTCGCGCTTTTTGAAAGCAGAAGATTCGACGTCGTGGATGTAAGGCGGACGCGGGATGCGTCACAGGGCGATCTTGCGGCCATCAACAGCAACGCTTCCACTGCGGCGGCGGTAAAGCTCGGCAAGCAGATGGGGGTGAGCTATGTCCTGACCGGTACTGTGGAGGAATACACGCCTAAGGGCGCAGACGGCTTTGGTCGTGTGATCTTCAAGACCCGGCTCATCGAGGTGGCCACCGGCAAGGTCAAACACTCGGGCGAAACGACGCAGTTGAGCACGAGCGCAATGAGGACAAACGGCGCCGCCGAAATGCAAACGAAGGCGATCAAGCCCGCCATCGAGAAGCTGACGGAGACGCTTGCGGGATTGAGGCTTTGATCGCGACAAGGGACTGTCAAGCAGGTTCGCAGTCCCTATAAAATTGTCTGGCTCAACGTATGACTTTTCCTGGAAGTCACCGAGACACCGGTTTGCCGAATCCGGTTGCGCCGTCTCCACAGCCGTCAGCAATTCAGCGCTTGACGGAGACAACGCCCCGTTGATAACGAGTAAGCGCGGGCGTTCCGTTGTCGGTGACTTCCAGGACTAGATGAATTATTTGTACATCCGTGACATCCGCCGGCACTTGTACGCTGGTCGCAAGCGCGGTTGGGTTTGTGATTGTGACCTGTCCCGGATACGTGTCCACGGCTTTCCACTGCCACCATTTCATCGCGATGGGGTTTTTGTCGGGATCTGAGGCTACGCCTTGCAAGCGAACGGTTGCGCCGGGGCGCGCAGAAATCTGCCAGTTGCCGCGCACGCTCACGCGCGGCTCGTGATTGGCGTCAGCATATTTCGGCGTCACTGACCATTTCAGCCACGTCGCAAATCCATTCTGCGCGGCAGGCGTAAAGTTCGGGGCTGGCATTGGCGGACTCGTGGCTCGCGCATTGCCAAAGCCTGTTCTCGGTGACACAGCATCGCCCGCCCAACCACCTGGCGTCACTTCCCTGTAACCAAACAATCCGTTATCGAGCAGATTCAGATGAGTGAACGTATCGTCTTCAGCAATGAATTCAGTTCTTTGGGAATCGCTGTCCTGGCCCCCAAAATGTGGAGGTCGTATTCAAATCCCATGTTGAAGGAATTCTCTCGTGTTAGCTTCATTCGATGATCTGTTGAATTTGCCGCAAGCGCGCGTCGTAGACGCTCAACTTACAGAGACTGAAATCACGCTGCAGGTCGAGCGCTCGCAGCATTTCGCCATTTGTCACAAGTGTGGCGCACGAGCAAAGGAATTTTTCCGCAATGGAGAAAAGCTCGTGCTTCGTCTGCGTTGCTCGTTCCAGCGAACGACTGTAATATCTGCACGCTCGCTGCACTACTGGTCACACTTCAAGACCGCAACACATTTTCAAACTATTCCAAAGGAGACTTCTATAATGAGTGTACCGACTTCGCGGAGAAACTTTGTCAAAACCGGTGTCGCCGCTGCCGGAGCCGCCGCCGTCTATCACCGCAATGTTCACGCTCGCGTTTTGGGCGCGAATGATCGCATCAACCTGGGCTTCATTGGCGTCGGCGGACGCGGCAGATCACTGCTCCGCGATTTTTCCCTGGCGCTGCAAAATCATCCCGCTCAGATCGTGGCGGTTTGCGACACATATCGCAAACGACTTGGCCAGGCTGAACAACGACTGACGGAAGCGAAACAACCGAAGCCGGAACTTTCTACGCTGGATTACCGCGAAGTCATCGCTCGCAAAGACATTGACGCCGTCGTCATCGCCACACCGGATCACTGGCATGCTCCGATTGCCATTGAAGCGATGAAAGCGGGCAAGGACGTTTACTGCGAAAAACCCATGACCCGCACAGTCGAAGAAGCCAAGAAGTTTTACGAAGCGGCCAAGGCGACCAATCGCGTCGTCCAGATCGGTTCGCAGACCACCTCCAGCGATCAATGGTGGCAAGCTCGCAAAGCCATCGCCGACGGCATGATAGGCCAGTTGCTAATGAGCCAGGGGTCGTATCATCGCAATTCGATCGAAGGCGAATGGAACTACACGATTGACCCGAATGCCAGTCCAAACGGCAAAGGCGACGATTATATTGACTGGAAAATGTGGCTGGGCAACGCGCCCGCGCGCCCGTTCAGCGCCGAGCGCTTTTTCCGTTTCCGCAAGTATTGGGATTATTCCGGTGGCATCGCCACGGATCTGTTCTATCACGTCGTCGCGCCGCTGAACCTTTGCTGGGGCGATGGGCAATTCCCGTCCAAAGTCATGGCTTCAGGCGGAACTTATGTGTTCAAAGATGGCCGCGAAGTTCCAGACACTTTCCATCTGATCGCTGAATTTCCGAAAGGCCATTCGCTGGTACTGAGCAGTTCGATGGCCAACAGCCAGCACATTCCGGGACTGATTCGCGGCCACGAAGGCACGATCATGATGGTTCCGCAAGGCCAGTTTGAAGGCCGCGTGGATTACATCACCGTCACGCCGGAACGCATCGCCAAAAAGAAGTTCGTCGAAAAATGGGGTAGCGAAGAAGTCAAACTGATGACTGAAAAACGCGAAACGCATTACGAAAACTTCCTGCGTTGCGTGAAGACTCGTGAAAAGACCGTGCTCGATCCGCTGACGGCTTACAAGGCCATGACCACAATCGGAATGGCTGTTCAGTCTTACCGCGAAGGTCGCGTGCTGTATTTCAACGAAGCCACGCAGAAAGTCACCGACAAACCCGGTGACGCGATGCAGGCCAAACTCTAAACCAATCGTGGTTGAGCTGATTCAACCACCTTTACACAACACAACGCGGCGATCCTCCCCCAAGTATCGCCGCGTCGTGCATAACCCGATTGAAATTTCTTGGAATCGGGGCAAAAGCATTGTTGCACTGAAGTGATGAAAATTGAACCCTGAACCACTCGCTTCACAACTTTTTAACGGCTTCCTCGGCGAAATCACGCAATTCCCCGCGAACCACCAACGTAGCCAGTGAGTCGTAATCGGTGGCTTCACGATTGACCAGAAGCAGTTTTGCGCCATTGGCCAGCGCCAAGTCCGGCAATTTCGCAGCCGGATGCACCACCAGCGAAGAACCCAGCACAATCATCAAATCGCAGTGCTCGATTGCCGCCATCGAACGATTCCAGGTTTCCAACGGCAACAGATCGCCAAACAGCACCACATCCGGCTTGATCGGAGACTGGCATGCCGGGCACGTCGGCAAGTCTATTTCCTCGCGTTCCAAGCGGTCGAAAAATTCAGTCATCTCAAACTCGGTTTTGCAGCCAACACAACGCCCCGTACGGAATGAACCATGAATTTCGTGAACGATCTTTGACCCGGCGGCCTGGTGCAAACCGTCAATGTTCTGCGTAATGATGGCCGTCAAGTGGCCTCGCGCTTCCAGCAACGCCAGTAATTCATGTGCTTTCGTTGGCTTGGCTCGGCGCAGGTTCGGCATCAATTGCATCGCAGCCTGATAAAACCCGGCGGGATTCCGTCGAAAACCCGGAGCCGACATCAATTCCATCAATGCGGCGTTTTCCCACAATCCTCCGTCGCTGCGGAAATCGGGAATTCCTGCTTCTGTGCTGATGCCTGCGCCGGAAAATGCGACTATGCGGTGGGATCTTCGAATCAACCCAATCGCCTGTTCGATGTTGTTCATAAAGCTCCTGTTATCTTTTGCTTGCTGGCCGATTCTTTGGTTGACATTGAAGTCTGGCAAGTTAAGATACCGGCTACTTCAAATTGCTCGTTCACAAATTGAAAAAAACTGAAACGTTGCGCAACGGCGTCAGGAACCGTCGGAGCAATGTGTTTGCCGCGCCAGTCCTCTGGCAACAAACCACCCTTTTAGATTGTCACCCCGGATGATGATAAACCTTCGATTCACGGAGTATGAAGTTATGTCGCCGAAGTCAAAGTTTGTCAGCCTCTTTCTCATTTTCGTCCTGCTACTTACTCAATTCTCGCTGATCGGATTTGCCGCCGGCCCTTCAAAGCTCTTCATTCCCGACACAATCACCGGAACACTGAAAGGCTACGTTCTGGATGCGACCGGACTTGGAATTCCGGATGTCCTGGTTCGAATTACCAATGTGGAAACAGGAACTCAGCGCTCCACCAGAACCAATGCCGAGGGACTTTATCAGTTCCCGCTGCTGCCGATGAATGTTTACAGAATCGAGGCCATCAAGACGGGATTTTACGTGCAACCATCTCCAGTGACCACGATGAAGGTCACGCTCAACAAAGTCGTGATTTGGGCGCCGCCGGTCGTTTTGTTGCCGGAAGCATCACGCCCCACGCAACCAATCGCGCAACAAACGCCGACACCAGCGCCATCGTCAATTTCAGCTCCGCAAGCCAAAGAGGAATACGGCGGGCAATTGGCCAATTTGTCCGATTCCACTCGCCGCTCAAACGCCGACGATCAGATGGTGTCATTGTTGCCGCTGGCGAACATTCGCAGCTTCGATGATCTGGCGACGCTTGCCGCCGGAGTTGCGCCGCCGCCTCAAGTCAAAGGCGTGGCTGGCCCTGGCATCGGCTCTGGCATCGGCACCGCCGGTCAGTTTTCAGTCAACGGCGCGCGCGCGCGATCCAACAATTTCACAGTGGATGGTTCGGACAACAACGACGAAGACGTAGGCGTTCGTCGCCAAGGCTTCGTCGCGCTGGTTCCGCAATCCATAGAATCGGTCAAGGAAATACAGATCGTCACGCATTTGTGGGACGCCGAACACGGACGCAGCGTGGGGTCTCAGGTCAACGCCGTTTCCAAATCCGGCACGAATCAGGTTCACGGTTCGGTGTATGACTTTTTCAATCACTCATCGTTGAACGCGCGAAACTTTTTCGATTATTCGGCTAAAAACGCGCAGCCATACAGACTGGACGCGATGGCGATTGGCAGCTACGTCAACGGGCAACCAACTAACACACGCCGATTGCCGGTTCGAGTGGACGGCCAGGAAGTCGTTTTGCCCAATCCGTCGCAAGGCAAGGATCAGTTCCAGCGCAATCAAGGCGGCGGAACCATAGGCTTTCCGATTCTGAAGGAACGCACTTTCTTCTTCGGCTCGTTTGAACACCAGGACATCAAGGCTCGGCAGGAAACTCACTTCGCCGTGCCTACTGTCGCGCAGCGCGGTTTTCTTGGATTCGGAGCGACCGGATTCAGAGCGACAGACCGGTTCGGACGGCGGCAAACTTTTTTCCCGACCTTCATTGCGGGCGATTCGGTGATGTCGTTGTTTCCGTTTGCCAACAATCCGGTTGGGCCTTACGGCGAAAACACCTACACGCAGGTTTTATCCGCGGACGCCAGCGGAACGATCTTTTCGCTCAAGCTGGATCACAACTTCAATTTATTTTCTCAGGCCACGCACGCATTCACGGCTCGTTACAATTTCACTGACGACGAAAAGCAGGTTCCGACGGTTGGCGGAGCGATGTTTTCCGGCGTGATTCCCAGCGTGCGAACGCAAAATCTGTCGCTGTTTTTGTCCAGCCAGTTTCCCGGCGCGCGCGCCAATCAGTTGCGGGCCAGTTTCGGACGAACTGCTCTGACCTTTTCCGAATTGCGCGACCAGTATTTGCAACCCTCGCGCTTGTTGCCACAGGAGCCTTATCTGCTCAACGCTCGAAGATTGCTGAATCTGAGTTCTCTGCCTGAAGAAGGTCAACCGCCGCCGCAGTTTGTCAGTTACGTGCGAAGCAGCGCCACATTTACAACCGAAGGCAATCTTGGGCCGATTGGGCAACTGGTGGTTTCTCCATTCAGCCCCCTTGGACTGGATGTTTACCTGTTCCCGCAAGCGCGCGCCAACAACACCATTCAAGTCGCCGACACACTGAACTGGTTTCGAGCGGAACATTCGCACAAGTTCGGCTTCGACATTCGCCGAACGCAACTAAACAGTTTCTTGAATCGCAATTACCGTCCTCAAGTAGTCTTTGGCGGCTCGCCGGATTTGACCGCCCAGTTCGCTCAATCGCCGCTGCCAAACATCAGCCAGTTCGGTCCAACGCCTGGTTATTTCAGCGGAGCCGATCTGGCGAGTCTGGGCATTCCGACTGGAATCTTTCAATCGCTGGCCATTGGCGCGCCGAATTCCGCCATTGGATTGCGGCTTTGGCAGTTGAACTTTTTCGCCAACGATAATTGGCGAGCCAAGCGCGGGTTGACGTTGGATTACGGCGTTCGTTATGAACTCAACACTGTTCCGCGCGAAGTCAATTCACGCATCGAAAACACGTTTGCGCTTAACAATCTGCCGACTGCCGACAATTCGTTGAGCATTCGCGCCGGACTCAGCAATCAAGTGCTGAACAATCAGGATTTGCTGAATTCCTTCAACTCGACGATCAATTCGTTGCGGCAAACGCTCAACGGGCGCAATTCGATCTTCGATCCTGATCGCAATAACTTCGGCGGTCACATTGGATTCGCCTGGGACCCGATGGCTGGCAGCACGACTCAGGCAGGCAAAACCGCCATTCGCGGCGGAGTTGGCGTTTATTACGATTTGACGTTGGGCAGCGTGGTCAGCCAATCGCGCAACGTGTTTCCCAACTTCCTGCCCTTCAACGCCGACGCCGGTTCGTTTGCATATTTCCAGCAACTGTTTTTCGTTCCGGGTGAAAGCGGCACGCTGGCCATTTACAATCCGGGCTTCATTCCGATTGATGTCGTCAACGCTGGTGGCAGCGTGACGCGGTTTCCATTGATTCAGAATGGCAGGCTCAACGCCATTCAATTGCCTTCTGGCGTTCTGCCTCAGGTGCTGGGTTTGTTATTCAACCCGGCCAACACCAATCCGGTTTCCAATGGCGTGCGACTGCCATCGGGTGGTGGACTGGCTTATACGCTGCCGGACAACAATCTGCGCTCGCCGTATACGCTTCAGTACAATCTGCAAATCGAGCGCGAAATGTTCCGCGATTTTCTGCTCAACGTTGCTTATGTGGGAACAAAAGGCGTCAGGCTGACGCGATTTCGAACTCCGAACGGCGGACAGAATTCGATCACGCTGCCGATTGATCCGCTGGGTTTGAATCCAAATCCGATTCAGGCAATTGCGCTGCCGCCGCTGAGCAACTTGACCACAGGACAATTCCAGAGACCGAATCCCAATCTTGGCGCGTATACAATTTTCGATTCGTCGGCGGCTTCGATTTACCATTCACTGCAAACAACTGTCACCAAACGATTCTCGCGCGGGTATCAATTGACGGCGGCCTATACCTGGTCGCACGCGATAGACGACGTTTCGGATGTATTCGATGTCGCCGGAGCGTTCGTCTTGCCGCAAGATGACCGCGCGCTAAAATTGGAGCGTGGCAACGCCAATTTCGACATTCGCCAACGCTTTGCACTGAGCGTCATCGGAAATGTTCCTTTCGTTGATCGCTTCAACGGAGCGCAAGGCGCAAAAAGAGTGACACTGGGCGGATGGCAATTCGCTTCGCTCGTTACGTTTCAAACCGGACAGCCGTTCACAGTCAACACTGGGTTTGACGTGAATATGGATGGCAATCTGACCGACCGTTTGAATACATTGAACGGGTTGACGGCATTGGATGACCGCAGGGTCAAATTGCAATTGGGAGCGAATCCGGTCAATTTGCTGGCTCCGCTGGGATCGAATGGCCGCATTGGTCGCAACACGTTTCGCGCCAGCGGCATCAATCGAACTGACCTGGCGATTGTCAAAAACATACAACTGGGTGGAAGCCATTATCTTGTCTTCCGCGCCGAAGCGTTCAATTTGTGGAATCGCGCTCATTTCGGCATCCCGGTGCGAATTCTGGAAGCGCCAAGTTTTGGCCAGTCAGTAGACACGCAGATTGGCCCGCGACAGATTCAGCTTGCTTTGAAGTACGTTTTTTAAGAGTAATCGGAAATCGGTAGTCGGTAAATTGACATCCTGTCTACCGGCTCCTCAAAACATCAATCAAGGGAGAAATACATTCATTATGAGTCAGATCGAAAAGGTTCACGCCCGCGAAATCCTCGATTCGCGCGGCAACCCGACCGTCGAGGCTGAAGTGTTGCTGGATAGTGGAGTAATTGGCCGAGCCGCTGTGCCATCGGGCGCTTCGACCGGCGAAAACGAAGCGGTCGAATTACGCGACGGAGACAAGTTCCGTTACCTGGGCAAAGGCGTCAAGCTGGCGGTCGAAAACGTCAACAAGAACATCGCCAATGCGCTGGTGGACAAAGACGCATTCAATCAAGCGGAAATTGACCGTTTGATGATCGAACTGGATGACACGCCGAACAAATCCAAGCTTGGCGCGAATGCGATTCTGGCGGTTTCGATGGCGACTGCTCGCGCGGCGGCGGCGGAGTTGGAAATCCCGCTCTACCGTTACATCGGCGGAACGAATGCTCGCATCTTGCCAACGCCTATGATGAACATCATCAATGGCGGCGCGCACGCCGACAACAACGTTGACTTTCAGGAATTCATGATCGTCCCGGCTGGAGCGCCCAGCTTTGCCGAAGCCTTGCGCTGGGGCACGGAAGTCTTTCACACATTGAAAGGTGTGCTGAAATCGCGCGGTTATTCCACCGCCGTCGGCGATGAAGGCGGATTCGCTCCGAGTTTGAAATCCAACGACGAAGCGATTGAAGTCATTCTGAAAGCCATCGAAGACGCCGGATACAAAGCGGGCGAAGAAATCGCCATCGCGCTCGATCCGGCAAGTTCGGAATTTTTCACCGAAGATGCTTACGTCTTCAAAAAATCCGATGGCCGCAAACTGACTTCGGCGCAGATGGTGGATTACTGGGTCAACTGGGTGAAGCAATATCCGATCATTTCCATCGAAGACGGCCTGGCCGAAAACGATTGGGAAGGTTGGGGCGCAATCACCGAACAGCTTGGCGACACGGTTCAGTTGGTCGGCGACGATCTGTTCGTCACCAACACACTGTATCTGGAACGCGGCATCGAAGAAGTCGTCGCCAATTCGATTCTGATCAAAGTCAATCAGATCGGCACGCTGACCGAAACGCTGGATGCGATTGAACTGGCGCGGACGAACAATTACACGGCGATTGCGTCGCATCGTTCGGGCGAAACCGAAGACGCTTTCATTGCGGATCTGGCTGTCGCCACCAATTGCGGCCAGATCAAAACCGGTTCGGCTTCGCGCACGGATCGAATCGCCAAATACAATCAACTGCTTCGCATCGAAGAAGAACTGGGCGAATCAGCGCGTTACGGCGGATTTTCGTCATTTTACCAACTTGAACTTGGGCAATTGAATTTCCCGGTCAAAGTGAAATCCGCTCGCCGTTAAGCTGTTGAGAGGGACAATCTGAAAAATTGTCCCTCTTTCTCCCTCTAAAAAAAACTTTGCCATCCACAGCCGACAAAGTTTCATCAGAGAGCTTGCCGTTTGAATTTTCAGGAGAACAAATCTATGCCAGACAAAGCCAAACTGTTTACGTGCGTGTTTACTCTATTGTTGATGCTTGGCCTGGGAGTCAGCACAACTTCGGCTCAGGACACAGTAACCGGGGCGTTTGAAGGAACCGTCACCGACAGCGTGACCGGCCTTGCCATAGAAGGCGCGACCGCCGAAATCACCAACGTCGAAACCGGCATCATCGCGACAAAATTAACCGACGCCAGAGGCCGTTTTTATCAGGGCTTGTTGCCGCCAGCGCTTTACAAGATTCGCGTGACGAAAACCGGTTATCTGCCGAACGAAACCTTCCAACGGTTGAAAATTGCGCGCACCGGCGAAGTCGTTCCCGTTCCGGTCAGTCTCGATCCAGCGCCAGCGACTCCGGCGGCAACTCCGCCGACACAGCCAACCACTCCGCCAACGACGCCTCCGGCAACTCCTCCCGGAACTCCGCCGGCAACGCCGCCCGCGCCGATTCCTGCCACGGCTCCGGCAACAGCGGCTGGCAACGAAGTGCGCGGTTCGATCAACACGCTCGACGCGCGCCGCAGCGGTTCGTTCAGCGAATCTGATGTGACGGCCTTGCCGCTAGGCGGAACCACGCTCACACGAAGTTTTGACGAACTGGCTTTGTTGCTGCCCGGCGTAGCGCCTCCGCCGCAGACACTTGGCAGCGTAGCCGGCCCAGGTCAGGGCGCAGGCGTCGGAACTTCCGGGCAGTTTGCGGTCAACGGACTTCGTTCACGAGCGAATAATTTCACTGTGGACGGTTCGGACAACAACGACGAAGACATAGGCGTTCGGCGGCAAGGTTTTCTGGCGCTGATTCCGCAGCCGATTGAATCCATACGCGAATATCAGGCAATCACTTTGCTGGCTCCGGCGCAGTTTGGCCGCAACTTCGGAGCCGTCGTCAATGCAGTTTCCAAATCCGGCGGCAATCAAATTCACGGCAACCTTTACAGCTTTTTCAATTCCAGCCAGTTGAACGCGCGCAATCCATTCGATTCGGCCAATGGCAACGATCTGGTGCGGGTTTCGTCAACCAACGGCATTGGCGCGTTGATGGACGGCCAACCGCTGCTGGTTCGCAATCATAGCGGCGGCGAAGATTCGTTCACGCTGGCCAAATTCGGCGCAACGCTCGGCGGCCCGATTCGCCGCGAAAAGACTTTTTACTTTTTCTCGCTTGAAACGCAGCGCATCAACGCCACCAAAGAAGAAAACTTCGCCGTTCCCACCATCGAACAACGGGGCATTTTCGGTTCCGGCGCAACCGGCGTCAGCGGCAATCCGTTTTTGCCTGGAACGGCTGTTCGCGCCCGACCGACCAGCCCCGGCGGCGATGCCTTTTTCAGCCTGTTCCCGTTCGCCAACAACACGAGCGGGATTTACGGAGCGAACACTTACACGCAGGTCTTGCCCGCCAGCGCGCGCGGCGTGGTTGGGTCTGCCAAACTGGATCACAACTTCAAACTCGGCAACCGCTCGCAAAGCCTGACCGGTAGATACAATGTCACGGACGATTGGCGCGAAATTCCCAAAACCGGCGAAGCGATCTTTTCAACCTTGCGCCCCGAAGTGCGCGCGCAAAACGTGTCGCTGTTTTTCAACGGTCAATTGAGCGACCGCGTGTTCAATCAGGTTCGCGCGTCATACGGTCGCACGCGGTTGCAGTTCCGCGAAGTTCGTTCCTGCACGGCCAGCGACAGCGCATATTCAAACGATTGTTTGTTGCCGAGCGACCGATTCCCCAACCAGCCGTTTTTGCTGAATCGAACTTCGACAACCAATCAGACTCTTCCCGGCGCCATTGGAAACAACGCCGCCGATGCTGCCGCGCAAACGCAGATCACTTATCAGCGAGCGATTTTCAACAACACGCCGATTCACACCGAAACCGATCTGGGGCCGATTGGACAGGTGCAAATTGCGGGTTTCAGCCCGCTGGGCGTGGACGTTTACAACTTTCCGCAAAGCCGCGTGAACAACACTTATCAATTGGCCGATGTGTTGACAGCGCGTGTCGGCAATCACAACCTGGCGTTCGGACTTGATGTTCGACGTTCGGAACTCAACAGCAATCTGCCAAGAAACTCTCGCCCGTTCGTCACCTTCAACGGAGCGCCCGCCTTGTTGAGCGGCAATTTTTTCAAACCCGAAGATTTGGCTTCGACGGGAGCGGCCAGCAATTTCTTTTTGACCTTGACCAATGCCGGCGCCGCGCCTGTGGCTTCGGCGGCGGATTTGAGTTTGCGGTTTTACCAACTGAATTTTTTCGCGCAGAACGATTGGCGAATTTTGCCGAATCTGAGCCTGGCGCTTGGGCTGCGTTATGAAACCAACACGACTCCTCGCGCAGCCAATAACCGCGTTGAACAAACATTCACCGATCCGGCGCTTGCGCTGCTCCCCGGTATGCGAACCTTCATCGGCAATCGCACTAAACTGTTTCAGCCGGATAACGACAATTTCGCGCCGCGCGTCAGTCTGGCATATTCGCCGCGCTGGTTTGGCAAAGACCGCACGACGGTTTTTCGCTTCGGAGCAGGAATGTTTTTCGACCAGATTCTGGGCGCGGTCGCCAGCCAATCGCGCAACGTCTATCCGACCTTTTTGCCATTGAACTTCGGCGGACTCTTTGCGCAAAGCGACGACGTGCGGTTGCGTTACGTCAATCCGGCGACAACCAGTTTGCAAGGCGTCCCGCTGGTAGGCGGTCTCAATCAATTGAATCTGCCGCTCAACGGCAATTTGATTCAATTGCTGAATCAAAACTTCCCGCCCGCGTTCGGGCTGACTCTGCCTTCAGAGCGACTGAATCTGCCGAATGCGCTTCATTACACCTTCGCCTTTGAACAGCAACTGAGCCGCGAAATGACGGTCTCGTTCGCTTACGTCGGCACAGGCGGCAGAAACCTGTTGCGTTTCACGACGCCGAATCTGGGTTCGGCGACGAACATTTTGCCGACTCGCTTTGCCGTAGTCGGCGTCGAACCGCGCGTTTTCGGTCGCGTCTGCATTCCTTCGGTCAACCCGGTTCCCACCGATCCGCGTGGTGGAAACTCTCTTGAACAACAAAGCTTCTGTCCCGGCAGGCCGGTTTCTGACATTGGCGCAGTGAATATCTTTGAAACCACTGGCCGATCGTTGTTCGATTCCTTGCAGGTGGAATTGCGAAGCAGGCTTCGCCAAGCGCTTCAGCTTCAAGCTTCGTATGTATTTTCGAACGCGCGCGATGACGTGTCCGAAGCGTTTGATCTGGCTGGAGCTTCTTCGCTGCCGCAGAACAGCACAAACCTCAACGTCGAACGCGGCGCGGCCAACTTTGACATTCGCCATCGCGGAACTTTTGCCGCGATTTACAGCCCCAGCGAACTCAAAGACAAACTGTCTTCGATGGGCTGGTTGCTGAACGGTTTGCAGGTCGCGGCGATTGGTCGCGTGCAAACCGGGCAACCGTTCACTGTGAATTCGGTTTACGACGTGAATCTGGACGGCAATCTGACCGACCGATTGAATTCGACTGACGGATTGCGACTCAACAACGACGGACGCCAGCCAATCATGGTGCAAACGACCAACATCACTTCCCTGCTGGCCGCAGCCGGACGCGACGGCCAAATCGGGCGCAATACATTTCGCGCGGGCGGGTTGTTTGAATTCGACATGTCTGTCAGCAAGGCGTTCGTCTTTTCCGGCAGTCGAAAAATCGTGCTGCGCGCCGATTTCTTCAATTTGTTCAATCGCGCGAATTACGGAATTCCCGTGCGATTGTTGGAAGCCCCCGGTTTCGGCAAAGCCGTCAGCGCAGTCACGCCCGGCTTGCGAGTGCAATTCAGTTTGAAGTTCGAGTTTTGATGCAGGCGGGAGACCGCGCTCCCAGGAGGCTTTATGACGTTCAACCATTTTTCCTCGTGGAACCGGATATTGCTGCTGTTGATGCTATTGGCTGGCGCGTTGTTCGGCGGGCGACAGCAATCGGCGCACGAATTGCGCCAGCCTGCCCTGAAACCCGCCGGAGTTCAATTTGCCGCCAGGCCTTTGCCAGACGTGCGCGTCTTGCACACAGCGACGCTGTTGCCCAACGGACAAGTGTTGGTTGCGGGCGGCAGCGCCAACGGAACTGACAATTCAGCGACGAATTCCGCTTTTCTGTATTCGCCAGCTACCGGCCAATGGACGGAAATCGCCGGAATGAAAACCGCTCGCAAAGGCCATTTCGCGGCCTTGCTGCAAAACGGCAAGGTGCTGGTCGGCGGCGGCAAAAATGCGAGCGGGCTTTTGGCGTCGGCTGAATTATTCGATCCCGCCAACCAAAGCTGGATTCTGACCGGTTCGATGAGCAAATCGCGTTTTCGCGCGACGGCGACGTTGTTGTCGTATGCCTCGAATGCCGCTGGCAATGCGCGCAATGGAAGCGTGCTGGCGGTTGGCGGCGAAAGCGATTCGGCGACCATTCTGGATACGGCGGAGTATTACGACCCGGCCACAGGAATCTGGAAGCAAACCGCGTCCAAACTTTTCCAAGCGCGTCTTGCTCACACCGCCACCCTGCTGAACAACGGAGATGTGCTGGTCGCGGGCGGATATGATTCGCCCTTCAAGCCGCTGACTTCGGCGGAAATTTACGATCCGCTGACCGACAAATGGAAAACTACGGACAGTTTGAAAACCGCGCGATTTGGCCACAGCACAACCTTGCTGGCCAATGGCAAGGCGCTGGTCACAGGCGGAATCGCCAGCAATGGCGCAGCGCTCGACACCACAGAAACCTTTGACATTGCGACGCGCCGATGGACTGCGGAAACTGGCAGGATGACGGCTCAGCGCGCCTTTCATACCGCATCGCTGTTGCCGAATGGCGATGTTTTCGTACTCGGCGGTTTTTCATCGTTGCAGGGCGAAGGTTCGAACAAAGGCGACACTTATTCGCCCGCCACCAAACAGTGGAGCGCGGCTGGAATTTTTGGCGAAGTGCGCGGAGCGCATACGGCGACCTTGCTGGCCAATGCGCGGGTGCTGGCGGTTGGCGGCGCTTCGACAGGTTCATTGACCAACGCATTGGCATCTGCGGAATTGCACGATCCGGCGAGCGGTCAATGGTTGACGCAACCCAATTCGCCGAATCAACCGCGTCACAGCCACACGGCGACCTTGCTGGCCAATGGCAAAGTGCTCATCGCTGGGGGCAGCGATTTCAATGGCCAGATGAGATTTTCGGAACTGTACGATCCGGCAACAGACACCTGGACTCGAACAGGCGATCTGCTGACTTCTCGCAGCGGGCACACGGCGACACTATTGCGCAACGGCAAAGTGCTGGTGACGGGCGGCATTCAAGCCGGGGGCACGATTCTGGATTCGGCGGAACTGTTCGATCCCGCCACCGGGGCGTGGTCCGCAACAACCAACGTCATGCCAAACCGACGCGCCAATCACACTGCGACTTTGCTGGCCGACGGCAAAGTTCTGGTCTCAGGCGGATGGAACGTCGTCGCAGGAACGAACATTCTGCGAAATTGCGATCTTTACGATCCGGCGACCAATTCCTGGACTACTGCCGGTTTAATGACTCAACCGCGGCGTTTCCACACAGCGACGCTGCTTTATGACGGTCGAGTTCTGGCTGTGGGCGGAGATTCGGCCAATAGCTTGAAAACGTCTGAACTTTACGACCCGGCGACCAATCGCTGGATTCAGCAGACCAGCATGATGCACGTTGGCCACTTCCGCCATACCGCCACATTGTTGCCCAATGGCAGAGTGTTGGTGGTTTCAGGGCTGCAATCCACCAGCGGTTTGCCGACGGCTTATTCTGGAAGCGCCAATTTGTATGATCCGGCAGGACAAGGCAGGTGGGATTCGGTCACAGCCCCCAACGGACGCGACGGCCATACCGCAACCTTGTTGCCAAACGGCAAGGTTCTGATTGTCGGCGGATACACCATTCAATCCAGCGGCGGAGCCGGAAGTTCCATCAACAATATAGACGTGGTCGAACTGTACGATCCCGGCAAAGGAACATCAGTTCCTTTCAGCGGAACGACCAACATCACCTTTCCACGCGACAGCCACACGGCAACGTTGTTGCCCAACGGCAGAGTCTTGATTGTCGGCGGACGCTCTCAGGTCACAGCGGCCAATGGCAGCACAGTTGAAGTTCTCATCAATCAGGTGGAACTTTATGACGTGGGACTGGATGCCTTGCCTACGGTTGCGCCCGCCATTTCAAGTTTTGTCGGCAACGGAAGCGGCAGCGCAGCCTGCATTTCAGGCATTCGATTTCAAGGCGGCGGCGAAGCGGCCAGCGGCAATGCCAACAGTTCCAATGCCAACTATCCCGTCGTGCAGTTGATGCGGCTGGACAATGAACAAACTTACTTTTTGTCGCCCGACGCCAATTCATCTCAATGCGTGTTCAAAGGCTGGACGAATAACAGCTACGCCTCTTTGCCTATTCCGGCGACGACCTTGCCGGGAACGAACAACAATCTGCTGCCTGGCCCGGCGATGCTGACCGTATTCGTCAATGGCGTGCCGAGTTCGCGCGCTATGATCGTCGCTCCTGACGCCCCAGTTGATGGCGGCGATACGCCATTGTCCAGTCTGATTGGTCGCATTCACACCGTCGCCGATACAGGATTGCAGGTCAATGTGGAGCTTCGCTCTTCGACCGGCGAAGTTCGCAATGTGCAATCGGGGCCGAACGGCGAGTTCGTGTTCGAGAATGTGCCAACCCGAACCGCCAGATCGTCAGCGTCCGCTCTTTCGCCCAACCAGGTCACGGAAGACGGCCCGACAACGCAAATCACAGTCACAGGCAGCGGCTTCGCGGCCAATTCAGTCGTTCTGTTCAACGGCCAGCAATTGGCGACAACCGTGTTGTCTTCCACGCAGGTCAGAGCCAACGTCCCGTCGCAATTGATTCAAAATCCTGGATTCGCCAGCATCGTCGTGCGAACGACCATCGGCAACAGCGTCATTACGACTTCGCCGCTGATCTTTCAGATCGTCGCTTCATCGCCAGCGACGCGCCCCAGCATCAGCAGCCTGACCCCGTCTTCGACAGTAGTAAGCGTGTCGCCCGGAACAATCACCATCAACGGAACCAACCTGCTCAACGGAACGACGCAGGTGTTGTGGAACGGACAAGGGCGCAACATTCTGGCGGCTCAATCCACTACGACTGCGCTGGTCTTCGCCGTCACTGTGGAGGATTTCAGAACTCCGGGCACGGCTTCCGTGCAGGTCATCAACGCTGGCGGAGCTTCCAATACTGCTCCGTTCACGATCAGCTCTGCGCCTGTGCCAAACATCAGCAGCCTGAGTCCGTCTTCCACTGTTGTCGGAACTGCTGTAACTGAAATCTCCATCAACGGAACCAGTCTGCTCAACGCCAACGGCACGACTCAGGTGTTGTGGAACGGCCAGAGCCGAACGATCAATGCCAACGGTTCATCGGCAACCAAACTGGTGTTCATTCCGTTCGCCAGCGATTTTGCAAACGTCGGCAGCGCGTCTGTGCGCGTGCTGCACACCACCGCCGGGGTGCAGACTTTTTCCAACATCGTTTCCTTCACCATCAATCCGCAACCGGTTCCGACGATCGCCAGTCTGACGCCGACTTCAACGACCGTTCCGATCACAACCAACAATTCGATTGCGGATTTGCCGGTCGGAGTGATTGGAACCAATTTCGCCAGCAACTCAATAGTTCGCGTCAACGGCAAAGCTCTGACGACGGCTTTTGTCAATTCGACGCGACTGAACGTCAACGTTCCCGGCGCGATGATTGCGACACAAACGAATCTGAGTTTTTCCGTGCTCAACCCTACAACCAATTTGACCTCCAACTCGGCGGCGTTTCCAATCAATCAAACTCCGCCGGACACGGTGGGGACTGTGCTGGCTTATCCGCTCTACAGTTCTACCTGCACAGCCGGGACAACCGTTCCGGTTTGTTCGACGAATACGACGATTTCAATTACAAACACCAATACCCAGCAAGCCGCTCGCGTGCGCTTTTTCTTTGTCGAAGGCGTGACCGGAATTGCCAGCAATGTAATACGCACCATCAACGCCAATCAGACGCTGACCATGCAGGCTTCTGAAGTTGATCCGTCGCATCGCGGTTACGTGTTGGCCGTGGCGGTCAACAATTTCAACTGTCCCATTGCCTTCAATTTCCTGCGCGGTTCTGAAACCGTGACGGCCATAGTCAATCAACGCACTTACAGCGGTTCGGTCAACGCCATTCCGATTCGAGGAATTGTCGCTCCGACCTGCACGGCCAATTCTACGTCTGCCACCTTGAATTTCAACGGCAGCAGTTATGACCGGTTTCCCAGCCAGGTCGTGGCCGATTCCGTCACGACAACGACAAACCCTACGACGACTCTGCTGGCGCTCAATGCCGTTGGCGGAAATCTGATTGGAGCCAATCGAGCCAGCAACTTCGCCGCGCCCGGAACGTTGCAAGGGCAGGTCGTGGATTCTTCGCTTAATTCGTTTTCGTTCACGAACAACAGCGCTGCTTCTCAAATTCTTTCCGAGTTAAGTCGAGCTTTTCCGCAAACCACGCCGGTGATAGAGCAGATCATCCCCAGCAACCAAACCGGCAAGATGGCCATGCATGCAGGACCGGGTTTGTTCGGCATGACTTTGTCCAGAAACGCTTCTTTCAATTCGGCAAGCCTGATGCGAATCGTCGCGCTCAAATCGGTATCGGTGGTCATTCCAGTCAACACCATCTTTGTGACCCTGACTGACGATCCGCCCAACTCTGATCCGCAATCAGTAGCAAGTCAGTCAACCGAGAATGCCGATTCCGTCTCGTCACTCGAAACGCGGACCAGGACAACAAAAGCTGAGACATATCGCGCTACAGCCGACATCAACGCAATCGCTCAACAACAGCAACCCGGCGACTTGATTACCTACACGATCACTCCGAGCGGCGCTTTGGCTACCGGAGAACCAATCATCTTCTTGCCGCAATCCAGAACCGTTACACCCGGCGATCACGGCACAACGACTTTCAACCAAAGCCCTGAAAGCGTTGCGCAAACGGTCAACAACAATTTTTGCGGGCAGACTTCGCCCGGATTGAGCATCGCCGGCAAGCTAACCATGCCGATGGGCAACACAAACGAACTCATTCCGGTCAATTTGCACCTGACCAACAACAAAGCGCCGAGTTGCATGTTGCCTGTTGACGTTCAAACCAACAGTTTGCCCGTCAGCGGAAATTACATCGTCCCTGACGATTTGATGGACGATGTATTGGGGTTGCAAGGCAGCTACGAAATCACACCTGCGGACAATCGTTTTCAGTTCAGTTCTCAGGCGATTGGTCAGGAGGGCAATTCGACGGTGTTGGTTCCGCCATTGGTGGGAGCGTCGTTGGGATGGAATTTCAGCGCCACTCTGGCGAACGTTTGCCCTTCGGCGGCTTCGCTGACGGCCACAGCCAACGGCGAAACCAATCTGCAAATCTGTGCCGGGCAAACGATCAACTTATCGGTTCCGACTGTTCCGAACGCGACGAGTTACACCTGGATGTATCCTGGCGGAGCAATGGTTGCGGGGCGCACTCCCACGATCAACAACGCCACGCCTGCCAACAGCGGAATGTATACAGTGCAGATTTCCGTTCCGTCGTGCGCACTCGTCCAGGTGTCGGTGCAGGTCACGGTCAATCCAACGGCCAGCGCCAACGCCGGGCCGGATCAATCCAAAGCCAAAACCGGTGCGACAACCAGCTTCACTCTGGCGGGATCGGTTTCCGCCGGAGCCGTCGTCGTCTGGACGCAAATCAACGCCACAGGAGACGCCGAAGCCAACATTGTTGATCTCAGCAACGTGGCCTCGCAGGTGAACGTCTCTGGAACCGGCAGCGTAACGCTGCAACTTACCGCCGCCAGTGAAGCAGGGTGTGGCAACGCCAGCGACACTGTAGTGTTGACGGTCACCAATCAAGTTCTCTGCCCCACTATCAGCAACCTGTCATTGCCGAGTGCCTTGCCCGGAGCCAATGTCACGATCAGCGGAACCAATTTCACAGGCGCAACCGGTGTTCGGTTCAATGGCGTGCAAGCCATATACACCGTCGTCAATGACACTACAATCAATGCAATCGTCCCAGCAGGCGCAACCAGCGGCCCTGTAACCGTCAGTAAAACCGGCTGCGCGGACGCTGCGATGAGCATCAACATTCTGCCCAGCTACGAAGCCGATGTGACTCCGCGTCCGACCGGCAATGGCAACGGCATCGTCACCGTCGCCGACTGGGTGCAAATCGGTTTGTTCATTGCCAATCCCGGCAGCGTCAATCCGGGCAGCGAATTTCAACGCGCCGATTGCGCGCCACTGGCCACCAACGGCGATGGTCAATTGACTATGGCCGATTGGGTGCAGGCCGGACGGTTCGCGGCGGCGCTCGATCCGATTCCGACAGCGGCTGGTCAATCAACGCCAGTGTCGTCAATCTTGGCTTCTATTCCTTATCGAACCGCGCTCCGCAATTTGAACGAACCGGCGATGAATCGCAGCGTTCCCGCCAGCATTCGCTTGCTGGCGTCTGAGCGTCAGGCAATCGTGATGATAGATTCGACCGGCGAAGAAAACGCAGTTGGTTTCAGCCTGACATTTGACAAAACGAAATGGCGAATCGTTTCAGTCGTGCGCGGAGCAGACACCGAAGGTGCGTTGTTCAACACCAGCAATCTGAAAACCGCTGAAAACAGTGTCGGAATCGGCGTTGCGTTGAAAGCCGGTCAAACATGGCAACCGGGCGAACGCCAACTGGCGATTGTTACTTTCGCTCCGATGGTTGGATCGGCGGAGGAAATTCCTGAACTGGCTTTTGCCGATTTTCCGATTGCGCGCGAAATCGTCAGCGAAAAAGCGTCGCCGCTGTTTGCCAGCTTCAAAGTCAACGGCATCGAACAATTGACCTTCGTTCCGTCCGTAAATTTTGGCCTGGCGGAAATGCTGCCCGGTCACGTGGCGTTGGCTGCTTTCAATCCTTACGATCCCCAACGTCGTTTGCCGCCTGCGCGCGAAACCCGCTGGCAGTTGATGTTGCGCGACAGCACAGGCGTCGAACATCAAATTTACTTTTTTGACGTTTCGACGAATCAATTGCAATTCCAGATTCCTTTTGATTCCAGCGCAGGCGTCGCCACTGTATTTATCAAATCGTCCAACGGCTGGACTGGAGTGGGTTCGCTGCTGATTGGCCAGCGATAAGGAGTGACACTGATGTTGAAAATTGCTCTGACAATTTGCTTGCTCCTGGTTGGCGCGTTGGGATTTTGGAGCGCGTCCAATCCGCAACGCGTTTCCAGCCAGACCGAAAAACCCGAATTGATTTTGCAAAGCGGCCACAGCGAACGCAGCGATGGGTTGGCCTTTTCACCTGACAGCCGTTATCTGGCTTCGGCAAGCACTGATTCGACCATTCGCATCTGGGACGCCGCGACCGGCAACGAATTGCGCGTGCTGACCGGTCACACAGGCGCAGTCCGAACCGTCAGCTTCAGCGCCGACGGCAAATTGCTGGCTTCGGGTGGAGCCGACGGCAAAGTCAAAATCTGGGATGTCGCCACCGGACGCGAACAGGCCGATCTGGCCGGTCACAAAGGCCGCGTCAACGCTCTGACATTCAGCCGCGACGGCAAGCTGCTGGCTTCGGGCGGCATAGATCAAACCATCAAACTCTGGGATGTGACCGCGCGCGCAGAACTGCGAACGCTGGCCGGTCACAGCGGCTGGGTGACGGCATTGGTTTTCAACGCCGACGGGCGTCAATTGATTTCCGGCAGCGCAGACAAATCCATCAAGCTCTGGAACGTTTCAAACGGTCAAACGACCCAAACCATTGCCGCGCACCGTGAAGCCATTGCCAATCTGGCGCTCAACGCGACGGGAGATTTGCTGGCTTCGGGTGGCGCTGATTCCGCTGTTCGGCTTTGGCGGTTGCCGCAACTTAACGCTGAACCAACGTTCAGCTTCAGCTTCCCTGCCGGTCGAATTGTCGCCTTGAGTTTTTCTGCCGATGGCCAGGCTGTGCTGGCTGCGTCAAACGAGCGAATTTCGCAACGATTCAATCTTGCCAATCGCGCAGCAACTCAGCTTTCTACTGAACCGGATCGCCTGGAAAAATACGAAGCGGCTGCATTTTCCCCCGACGGGCAATCGCTGGCGTTGTGCCCCGGCACGCGCGAGCTTGAAGTTCATGCGCTGAATAATTTCGACAACGTAGTCAAACTCAGCAGCCGCGCCAATCCTGTTCGCGCCGTTGCCTTCAGCGATGACGGTCGCTGGTTCGCCACCGGAAACCAGGACACCAGCCTCACGTTGTGGGACGCTTTTGCCGGACGGGTCATTGGCAACTTCGCCGGAAACGCTGGCAGCATCAACGCGGTCGCCTTCAGCCCTGACAATCTGACTCTGGCTTCGGGCAGCCGTGGCGGCACAGTTCGCTTGCTGGATGTCGTTGCTGCCAATGAAATTCGCCGATGGCAAGCTCATGACGACGGCATCAACGCGATGCTCTTTTCTGTTGATGGAAAACAGCTATTCACTTGCAGCGCCGATCAAACAATCAAAGTCTGGGACGCAACAACAGGCAATCTGATTTCCACGCTCAAAGGCCACGCGCGCGAAGTCAGTTCGCTCAGCCTCAGCGCTGACGGTAAATGGCTGGCTTCCGGTTCCGCCGATGGAACTGTCAAAGTTTGGGATAAGACCAATTGGCGCGAGCTTCGTTCGCTGACGGCTCACGCTGGCGCAGTTTTTGCGCTGGCTTTCAGCAGCGACGGCAAATTGCTCGCTTCAGGTTCGGCAGACAAAACCGCAAAACTCTGGCAAACCGCTGACTGGCAACTTTCCAAAACCTTCAGCAACCCAGCTTCAATCCACAGCCTGAACTTTTCGGCTGACGACAAATTGCTGGCTACCGGAAATTCTCAGGCCGTTATCAGCCTCTGGAATGTATCCAGCGGCTCGGCGATTCGGACGCTCAACGGAGCTTCAGGAAGCGTCAACAGTTTGAATTTCAGTGAAGACGGCAATCGAGTGATTTCCGCCCACGAAGACGGCAGCTTGCGAATCTGGAATGCCACGAACAGCGAATTGATGGCGACGGCGGTTTCGATTCGGGAAAGCGCGGATTGGCTGGTGGTCACACCGGAAGGACTGTTTGATGGTTCGCCGGAAGCCTGGCCGCAGATTTTATGGCGATTCAGCAAAACGACATTCAACGTGTCGCCGGTAGAAATTTTCTTCAACGAATTTTTCTACCCAGACCTGTTGTCGGACGTGCTGGCCGGAAAGCAGCCGAAGCCGAAAAACGAAATTACACAGCTTGATCGTCGCCAACCGCAGGTGCGGTTGCTGGTTGGCGAAGAAACTACTGCATCAACAAAACCAGCTGTCAGCAATCAGCAAAATGTCACCGTCAAAATCGAAGTGAGCGAAACGGCTGCGGGCAGCGGCGCGCAGGATGTGCGTCTGTTTCGCAACGGCGCGTTGTTCAAAATCTGGCGCGGCGATGTTTTGAAAGGCCAGCGTAACGCAGTGCTGCAAACACAGATTCCGATTATTGCCGGAGAAAATCGCCTGACTGCTTACGCTTTCAATCGGGACAACATCAAGAGCCTTGACGCCAACCGTTTTGTCACAGGCGCGGATTCATTGCGACGACGCGGAACCGCCTACATTCTGGCTGTCGGCGTCAATCGTTATTCCAATCCAAATTACAATCTGAATTTTGCCGTGGCTGACGCGACTATTTTCAGCGAAGAGCTTCGCGCCAGACAGGCTCAGCTTGCCCGATTCGACAAGATTGAAATCGTCACTCTCTTTGACGCTCAAGCGACCAAGCAAAATATCGTTCACGCGCTCCGGCGGCTGCGTGGCGAGGCGAATTCCGCAGGTATGCTGCCATCACTGGAAAAGCTGCAACGCACCAAGCCTGAAGACGCCGTCGTCGTTTATTTCGCCGGTCATGGTCTTGCAGCCGAACCGCGCTTTTACCTGATCCCACATGACATCGGATACACCGGCAAGCGCGAAAACCTGACACAAGCCGGGCTGGCGCGCGTGCTGTCGAACAGCATTTCCGACAAGGAACTGGTGGAACTGTTTGAAGCGATTGACGCCGGTCAATTGCTGCTGGTGATTGATGCCTGCAATTCAGGACAGGCGCTGGAATCGGATGAAGCTCGGCGCGGGCCGATGAATTCCAAAGGATTGGCTCAACTGGCGTACGAAAAAGGAATCAACGTGCTGACAGCTTCGCAGAGTTATCAGGCTGCGCTGGAAAACAAGGAGCTTGGGCACGGATATTTGACTTATGCATTGATCGAAAGCGGATTGCGAAAACTGGAAGCCGACGCTCGCCCGCGCGATGGCAGGATTCTGGTTCGGGAATGGCTGAATTACGCTACCGATCAAGTCCCGCGCATGCAGGAAGCAAAAAACAAGAACAAGGCCAAAGAAGCCGAACGTATTTTGAAACGCCCCAACGCCGTCCGGCTCACTCCGAAAATCACTCCGGAAGCACAACGTCCGCGTACATTTTATCGCCGCGAAGCTGAAACTCAGCCGATGGTCATCACACAGACGACGCCTCAAAAATAATGAGCACAATCAATCGGAAAACCTTCGAAGAGTCTTACCGATTGATTGTGCTGCTGAATCCGGTTCAAAACAGAGTGGAAAATCTGATTCAATCGTCTAAGTGCCCGATTGCCAACTGTTCATGTACTCGACCATTTCCGGCGTCAGTTCATCAATTGTGACGTTCATCGCCGCCAGTTTCAGCCGGGCGATTTCGTTGTCCACGTCTTCCGGCAGAACGTGAATCCTCGCTTCCAGCTTGCCGCGATTCTTGACCAGATATTCGGCAGACAATGCCTGGTTGGCAAAGCTCATATCCATGACGCTGGCCGGGTGGCCTTCAGCAGCGGCCAGATTGATCAATCGGCCTTCGCCCAACACGATGACGCTGCGCCCATTGTGCGTGCGGAATTCATCCACGAACGGGCGAACATTCCGAACATCGGTTGAGATGGATTTCAATCCGACCAGATTCAATTCCAGATCGAAGTGGCCGGAGTTGCACACCATCGCGCCATTTTTCATGACACCGAAATGCGGCGTGTCAATCACGTGGCGGTTGCCGGTAACCGTAATGAAAATATCGCCAATCGGCGCAGCCTGCGAAATAGGCATGACGCGGAATCCGTCCATCGAAGCTTCCAGAGCCTTGATTGGATTGATTTCGGTGACGACGACATTGGCGCCCAAACCACGGGCACGCATCGCCACACCTTTGCCGCACCAACCATATCCGACCACAACGACGGTTTTGCCGGCCAACAAGATGTTGGTCGCGCGAATCACTCCGTCCAGAGTGCTCTGTCCAGTGCCGTAACGGTTGTCGAAAAAGTGTTTGGTCTGGGCGTCGTTGACCGCAATGGCTGGAAACGACAACTTGCCGTCTTTCATCATCGCTTTCAGGCGAACGATTCCGGTGGTGGTTTCTTCGGTCGTGCCGACAATGTCTTTGATGAGTTCGGGACGTTCCTGAACCATTGTCGCCACCACGTCCGAACCGTCGTCAATAATCAGATGCGGTTTGTGATCCAGCGCAATGCGAACGTGTTTGCTGTACATGTCGGTGGATTCGCCCTTAATGGCGTACACCGAAATTCCGTAATGTTTGACCAGCGCGGCGGCCACGTCGTCCTGTGTGCTGAGCGGATTGGATGCGATCAACACTGCATCGGCTCCGGCGGCGGCAAAGGCGCGCGCCAGATTCGCCGTTTCCGTCGTCACGTGAGCGCAAGCCACCATTCGCAATCCTTCCAACGGTTTTTCCTTTTCAAACCGCTCGCGGATCATTCGCAACACGGGCATTTCACGTTCTGCCCATTCAATTCGCTTTTTACCGTCATCGGCCAGGCCGATGTCTTTGATTTCACAACGAACTTCCACTTTGTACCCCTCATTCAAAATTCGCCCACCAAGGACACGCGAAGAAACACGAAAATCTTCGTGAGTCTTCGTGTGGCTACAGTGGGCGAGGCATTTGTTTGTTTAGCTCAGTCCGGCGTCCGAGCGCAGCTTGGCGGCCTTGTCGGTTTTCTCCCAGCTAAAACCATCTTCGCTGCGACCGAAATGGCCGTAAGCAGCGGTTTGCTGGTAAATCGGGCGACGCAGATCCAGCGTCTCGATGATGCCTTTCGGCGTCAGATTGAAATTGGCGCGAACGATTTCCGCCAGCTTGTCTTCATCAATTTTCGAGGTGCCGTAACAATCCACGTATACCGAAACCGGTTCGGCAACGCCGATGGCATAAGCCAACTGCACCTGGCAGCGATCCGCGATGCCGGCAGCCACAACGTTCTTGGCAATGTAACGAGCCATGTAACAGGCCGAACGATCAACCTTTGTCGGGTCTTTGCCGGAAAACGCGCCGCCGCCGTGCGGAGCCGCGCCGCCGTAAGTGTCAACTATGATCTTGCGCCCGGTCAGTCCGGTGTCGCCTTGTGGACCTCCGGTGACGAAACGTCCGGTCGGGTTGACGTAAATTTTGGTGTTGGCGTCCAGCAGATTTGCCGGAATGATGGGTTTGATGACGTGGTCAATCACGTCTTCTCGAATCTGTTCGGCAGTGGCATCGGGGCCATGCTGCGAAGAAATCACTACGGCATCAACGCGAACTGGTTTGCCGTCTTTGTATTCCACGGTCACCTGGGATTTGCCGTCAGCGCGCAGATACGGCAGCGTGCCATCGCGCCTGACATCGCTGAGTTTGCGAACCAGTTGATGCGCCAATTGAATCGGCAGCGGCATTAATTCCGGCGTTTCGTTCGAGGCATAACCGAACATCAATCCCTGATCGCCTGCGCCGCCAGTGTCCACGCCCATGGCAATGTCAGGTGATTGGGTATTGATCGCGTTGACCACTGCGCAGGTATCACAATCGAACCCGAATTTGGCGCGGTCATAGCCGATCTTGCGGACGGTTTCGCGCGCGACTTTCTGATAATCCACTCGCGCAGTGGTAGTGATTTCGCCGCTCACGACAATCAAACCTGTCGTCACCAGAGTTTCGCAGGCCACGCGACCTTTCGGGTCTTCGGCCAGAACTGCGTCCAAAATCGCATCTGAAATTTGATCACAGATTTTATCAGGGTGCCCCTCTGTCACGGACTCAGAGGTAAACAAAAAACTTCCGTGTTGTTTCACTTAAAAAGCCTCCTCAGCAGGTTGTATAGGGCAAGCCAGCAAGCTTGCACAGTGTGCGGTCAGACCCGATCAGGCCGTTCCGCATCGGGTTTCGGGGTTCTTTGAGATGTATTGATTGCGTCAGCGTAGTTATCAGTACCCTTCAAAGTCGGAGAGGATTGCATGCGGCTCTCTGAGGTGTCAAGGAAATGACTTTTTCGCGGCAATCTATTTGCCGCTTTTTTGATCCCGATCTTCCGTGAGCGCACGAACCAGGCTGGGAATTAAAAGCTGCTGCCCTCGCAGCGACAGATGGTTGTCGTCACAATATAACGGCTGCCGGTCAATCATCACGTGACAGAGCGTTTTGTCACAAAGGGTTTCATGAGGGTAAACCAGCTTGAAGTGATACGAAGCTTGCAGTTCAGCAAAAAGCTTGAACACAAATCGGTTTCGATTAAGATACTCAGCCAGCGTGGGATCGGAATGAATTTCTCTACCTTGCCACAACTCCCTTCCCAAAACCGAAGGCACATCCCAACCGATCTCCGGAATAGAAGCAACGATCACGATTTCTTTGCCAAGGGCATTCAGCGCTGACAGCAACCTTTCCAGTCCGCGTTTGAACACAGCATGACTGGGCGAGTCGGCATCCGAACTTTCCTCATCGGTCAGCTTTGGGTTAGTTCCTTGCTCATGAAGGTATCTTGCTCCTTCCGCCCAAAACGCCCAACGAGCAACCAGCACAACCTTCTTTATGGAATTGTCGGAGGCTACCTTCAAAACGGCATTACTGAATTCGACACACTGAGAAGGAGGAAGGTCAAGTCTGGCAACACCCAGCATCGGAGGACACCCAGCTCTGGTTGCTTGCGCTCCTGAAATTCCTGTCAGGTTGGCAGCCTGCACAAACGAATCACGAAGATTTTCTGCGTGAGAGTCGCCCCACAACAAAAACTCCGGATTTGCTGCACTGCCCAGCGGACAGAGATTGCTCAAATGAACATCTTTGTGTCCAAGTGAGTTGCAATGATCGCGCGGCTTGATGCACTCGGCGGCAATAGCGGCAACTCTGCCAGCTTCCGGTGACATTCTGCTGGGCAATCCATTGCCAAGCCACACCCACAAGCTGAGTGAAGCCACCGAAACCATGCAAACAATTCCAAAAGCAAAAATGGTCTTTCGCGTACTTGCAAGCTTTCGCTGCCGAAATGGTTGCTCAATGAACTTCCAGGAAAGCGTTGCGAGAAACATCGAACTCACGGCGATACCAATGGCTTCCATCGGCTTGAGACGTCGCACCAAGTAAAGCCTTGCAAAAACCAGCATTGGCCAATGCCACAAATACAGCGAATAAGAGATCAAGCCAATGAAAACAATCGGGCGAAGACTCAGTAAATGGCTTACCCAATTTCCCGAAGCCGATCCGCTGTAAATCACCAGTGCAGTTCCCAGACACGGAACCAGCGCTGATGCCCCTGGAAATGGAGTGACATCAGAAAAAAAGAATACCGAATAAGCAATCAACGAAATTCCTGCCAGACCAATCATTGCGCCGACTGTCGCCGAAACCTGACGACGAAACCCGCCCATTGCCAGCAAGGCACCCAACAGCAATTCCCAGGCGCGAGTAGGCGCAAGATAAAACGTCGCTGACGGTTTGAAAGCTACACCGTAAAGGCTCAGCGCAAACGACAACAAAGCGACGCACACCGTCAGCCATTTCAGACCGTGGCGAAGCCAGCGAACGACTACAAGTAAATAAAGCGGAAACAGAATGTAAAACTGCTCTTCGACGGCCAATGACCAGGTATGCAACAACGGCTTGCTTTCGCCCGGCGCGTCAAAATACCCAGCTTGTCGCCAGAACAGAAGATTTGAAGCAAAGAATGTCGTGGCCAAAGCGGTTTTAGAAAGTTCCACAAACGGCTGAGGTAGGAGCAGCCAATAACCGACGACAAACAGCGCCAGCATCAGGCCAAAAACCGCCGGAAAGATTCGGCGAATTCGCCGCTCGTAAAACACCAGAGTGGAAAACCCGCCTTCTTTCATTTCCTGCAAAATCAACGAAGTAATCAGGTAGCCTGAAATGACGAAAAAAACATCCACGCCGACAAATCCTCCACGAAACTGAGCAATTCCGGCGTGAAAAAAGACTACTGGGATAACGGCAATGGCTCTCAAGCCATCAATGTCGGGACGGTATTTAGGATTGTCGGACATGGCTTTTCCTCGAAACCGCCTTTCCTTCAGCTAGAGGGGTTGATCACCTGGCATCATGGTTTCGCGGAGGATTGTCTTTCGCGGGCAAAATATCCTTGCCGAGTTTTGATGGTCATTTCGCCTTCGCGTTTCGTGGCTTCGTTGGTTAACGACAGACTGACTCGGCGAAAGCGTCCGTCGCGAGAGCTGTTGGCAGGCGTATAGCCTATGCTGTACCGAATTCGCAGATGGCTGATCAAATCCGCCAACCGCTGATTCACATTCAACGTATCGGCAATCAGCACTTCTCCTCCGGTCGGTTCGGCAAATTCGTCCACACGAACCGTCCAGTTGTACTTTTCGGCTCTCCCGCGCATGAACATCTTCAATGTTCTGGAATTTTCTCCGCCGACCGTCAACCCGCAAACTACTGCGCTGTGTTCCAGCAAACGCTCGTTGACTTCTGATACGGTCGGTCTGGTGAAACTGTGCATGGTGGCAATGTTGTCTGTGACAACGATGATGACGCGACGGCTCAAACGGTCATTGGCGTTGTCCATCTGCAACACAGCTTCGTTCAGCGCGGTGTGGATCGAAGTGCCAACGCCGACAAACGACGTTTCCAGCGTTTTGCCAATCTGGTCAACGATCTTTTTTCGGTCGCGCGTGAAGCCCTGCAACAGGCGGGTTTGATCGGCAAAGGTCATCAGCGCGACTTCGTCTTCCGGTCGCAGATGCTGCAACGCCTGCAAAGCTCCGTTGCGGATTTCCTGGATCACAGGGCGCACGCTCGCGCTCAGATCAAGAAGCAGCAGAATCGAAAGCGGCAACCGATCCTGGCTGAAATGAACCACCTCCTGCTTCACGCCGTCTTCGAGCAAAATAAAATCATCGCTGCGCAAAGTGTTGATGACTTTGCCGTCTTTCTTTCGCAACACCTGAGCGTCCAATACCACCAGGTCGGTGTTGATCTTGACGATTTCCGAAGTCGGCGTTGGCGGCTCCTGAGCAATCGCAGTCACTGAGGCCAGCGCCAGCGCAACCAGACTCAGCCAGATTGTTTTAACTCGCAGACTCATGGTTCGGAAACGCTTTCAACCGCCTTTGGCAATCGCGCTCGATTGCGTCCGTAAATTTCAGTCAACTCCGACAATCGTTGGCGTATCTCCTGCGTCAACAGTTCCGCGCGAAACCGCCAACTCCAGTTGCCGCTTTCGCGCGCCGGAGTGTTCATTCGGGCTTCACTCCCACAACCCAAAACATCCTGAAGCGGAATGATCGCCGTGTCGGCAACAGACGCCAGCGCCAGCCGAATAAAGTCCCAGTTCAATTCCCTGCCGTCCGAGCCGAGATACTCAATCGCAAATTCCTGATCGGTCAGTTTGGCTTCGCCGTCAGACGACTGCTCTTCCTTCATGGAAAACCAGCCAAGCGTCGTGTCGTTGTCGTGCGTGCCTGTGTAAACCACCGAATTGCGGGCGAAGCTGTAAGGTTTCAGCTTGTCAGCGTCCGGGTCAGTGCCAAAGGAAAATTGCAACACGCGCATTCCGGGAAAACTGAATTGTTCGCGCAATGCATCCACTTCCGGCGTAATCAATCCCAAATCTTCGGCAATGATCGGCAATTCACCCGCTTCGTCGGCAAAGGCATTTTTGATGGAAGTGAACAAATCCGCGCCCGGCCCAGGTTCCCATTTACCGTTGACAGCCGTCGGTTCCGTCGCCGGAACCGTCCAATACTTTTCAAAGCCTCGAAAATGATCCAGCCGGACAATATCCACCAACGACAAAGCTGCGCGAATGCGTTTGAGCCACCATTGATAACCATCTTTCGCCATCAATTTCCAGCGATACAACGGATTGCCCCACAACTGGCCGGTTTCGCTGAAATAATCCGGCGGAACTCCGGCGACAGAGGCAGGGTTGCCTTCTTTATCAAGATAAAAAAGCTGCGGGTTCGCCCAGACATCTGCCGAATCGTGAGCGACGAAAATCGGAATGTCTCCTATGATTTTGACGCCTTTGCCGTTGGCATAAGCCGCCAGCGCCATCCATTGCTTGAAAAACAGATACTGCCAGAATTTATGGCGGCTGATTTCGACCGCATGATTTTCCCTGAAAAAATGAAGAGCCTTGTCTTCACGGTCGCGCAAGTATGGCTCCCACTTGGTCCATTCCTGACCACCGTGATCGTCTTTGATCGCGCGAAAGGTGGCGTAATCTTCCAACCACCAGGCGGCCTGCTCCGTAAACTTCAGGTAATCGGCCTTGGCGTTTTCGTCGGCCAGTTCAACAAACGCTGCGTGGGCTTTGGTCAATAAGCGAGTTTTCGATTCGATGACTGCGCCGTAATCCACCGCTTCAGCAGAAAGCCCAGAAACAGCAGCCAAATCCGATTGCGTCAGAAAACCGCTTTCAACCAATGATTCCAGACAAATCAACAATGGGTTTCCCGCAAAAGCCGAAAAACACTGGTAAGGCGAATCCCCATACCCGGTCGGCCCCAAGGGCAACACTTGCCACAAGCTTTGCCCGGTTTCTTCCAGGAAGTCCACAAAGTCATAGGCTGTTTGCCCCAGATCGCCAATGCCAAATCCTCCGGGCAATGAAGTCGGATGCAACAATATCCCGCTGGCTCTGGTAAAACTCATTCGCTCGCGGCCTCCCTGAATCAAAGTTTGTCGTTCATAAGCGCGGATGTTTCGTGTGTCGTTTCGCTGACGCGGGCGGATTCTAGCACAACACTTTCTCCTGACCTGGCTGGCGTTCTTCTTCCGGCATCGGCGAGACATAAACCAAAGTGAATCGTTCGTGTGGATTTGCAGATTCGGCGACCGGATGTTCCGGCTCGCTCAACTTGACTACCCACGCATGGCCATCGGTTGAATCCGGATTGCGACTGACGCCGAAACAAATTTTGGCCGGTATTCCATATCCGTTCAGCAAACGATACAGAATCAAAGACTGCTGCACGCATTTGCCCCATTCGGTCGGAACGTTCGTCACAAATGCCGCGAAACGCGCGATCTTTCGATCATCGGAAATGTTCCAGCCGGGCTGTTTTGGCAGATACAAGCCATCAACCGTTGCCAATGCCGACGCAAAATATGGCGATAAAGCCTGCTCCGGTAAAAGCCGTTTGACCAGACGGGCAGCCTGAATCGCCCTGACCAGCAGCAGGTAATTTTCCCAGTTGAACATGTATCGGTAAAACTTCAGCAGATGTTTCATCTCGCCGCCTTGCGCTCGGCAGATTATGCCACAAAGAAATGATTGGTTTTCCGGCGAATATCTTTGCCAGATTGTCCTTGTCGCCTGCAACCTGCAACCTGTCACCAATTTGCAAGTTCCCTCGTAACAAGCGTTCAGGCAAGCAGTAGAAGATTCAAAAAACGGGCGGAGGTTGCTATACTCCCCGCGCCGCAAAAAGCAGTACAACGATCACATCTAACAAATGGGGACGAGGAGATGAAGAGGAAATTCTTGCTTGGGATGCTGGCAATCGCCGCTCTGTCATTGACCTTGGGGTTGCCTGGCGCAAATGCGCAAAAAGGCATTGCCGACATTGATGTTCAGCATTACAAAATTGACGCTGAATTGATTCCTTCCGAACAATTGCTGCGCGCCAAAACTGAAGTCACATTCATCCCGCAAGCTGACACACGCACTGCTGTGTTCGAGATGAATGGCTCGCTGGCGATCAAAACCATTGTGCGAACCGATGCCGCCTCTGCGACAACGCCAACAACGACTTCAAGCGCTGGAACGCCACAAGCTCCGACGCTGGCTCGCGGCGCTGCAAGAGTGACTGACACCAAATCAACCACTCCTCCAAAAACCAACTTAAACAAAGAGCCGCAGACGAAGCCTGCGCCCAAAGGCGCTCAACCTGCTGCAAAAGAAGCCGCGCCGGAAGTTCCAGACCTGCAATTCATACAGGATTCGCGCGAAAACATGAATGTGCGCGTTGACCTGGGCAGCGTCGTTCCAGCCGGGAAACCCGTTACGCTGGCGTTTGAATACGAAGGCGCGCTGGAATCCGCTCAAGGTGGGCCGATTGCAACTCGTTTGGCCTATATTGGCGACGCCGGTTCGTATCTGTTTTATGCAGCGCGCTGGTTCCCATTCCACGAATACGCCGCCGACCGTGCGACTTATGAAATCAAACTCAAAGTCCCAAAGGACATTATGGTCGCTGGATACAGCGAACAACCTGTCGCAGCCATGCCGCAGGTTGACTCGAAAACCAAAGAAGAGTTCTCGATCTACTCATTCGTTTGCACTAAACCAGTCTTGCCGGGCAGCTTTGCCGCAGGCAAATACCTGATTCGCTCGGCGAATTTTGGTGGCTTTACTGTGGATTTTTATGTCAAAGCCGGCGATGAAAAGTGGGCCGATCATGCGATGGATGTCGTTGGCAAGCATCTGGAGTTTTATTCGACTCAGTTCGGTCGTTACGCATTCGGCAACAAACTGATCATCGCCGAAACCGACGAAGACACTCTGGAAACCTACTCCGGCCCCGGCACCATGTTCATTTCGCCGCGCGCACTGGCTTCGGGCATTGACGAAAAACTGGCGCGCGAAGTCGCCTATCAATGGTGGGGACAATCAGTCGGATTGAAATCGTTTGACGACACCTGGCTGTCGCAGGGGCTGGCACAGTTCAGCACATTGCTTTACCTGAAAAAGGAAGAAAACGAATCGCAGTTCCAACAGGCGCTGCAAGCCGAATTGGAAAAAGCGCTGGCTTTTGAACAATCTTCCTCAATCCGCAATGCGCCTAAACAACTGGACGACCAGACCCCGGCTTTTCGCTCCATTGTGTTTCACAAGGGCGCGCTGGTGCTGAATATGTTGCGGCAACTGCTGACGGAGGAAAAATTCGACAAAATGCTGCGCGATTATTACGCGCAATTCAACGGCCAAAACGTCACGTTGGATGATTTCGAAGATTTCACGTCAAAGGTAGCCGGACGAGATATGCGATTTTTCTTCGGCCAGTGGGTGGATTCGACCGGCGTCCCTGAATTTCGCGCCGAATATCGTATGCTGCGAACCAAAGACGGAATGTTCAGAATTCCCGGAACCATCAAGCAGGACTTGGACACGTTTGAAATGCCAGTGGACATCATTCTTAAAACCGAAGCCGGCAACGAACGACAAACCCTGTTCCTGAAAGGCACTTCAGTGGATTTCGACATCATCACCAAAAGCAATCCTGTCGAAGTGATCGTTGACCCGAATACCAAGTTGCTGCGCAGTTCGGAAACCCTGCGCGAAGGCGTCATTGTACGTCGCGGCATCGAACATTTCCGCGAGCAGGAATACATCGAAGCGGAACAGCAATTTCAAGCCGCCATCAAACTCAATCGAGGCAATTCCTGGGCCTGGTACAATCTGGGTTTACTGTACATGGCGCAGCGAAACTGGAAAAAAGGCCTCGATGCTTTTGAGCAGACGCTAAATGGCAACCTGCGTCCTGATTGGGTTGAGGTCTGGTCATATATTTACAGCGGCAATTGCTGGGACATGGTCGGCCAACGCGAACGCGCCGTGACCGAATACAACAAGGCCATCAGCAACGGCAACAATTACGACAACGCTCAGGAATCGGCCAAAGCGTTTCTGGCAGAACCGTTCGGCAAAAGGAAAACTGCTGCTTCGAGCAGCGAAACCAGATAAACAACACCTGGAAGCCAGCGTCTGTCGCTGGCTTCACCTCACCGCTTATGCGTAAATTGTTTTCAGCGCTTTTTCTGACGTTTTTCTTTTTTGCGTTTTCAGTCGCAGCAACTTCGCAAGTGGTCGTCAAATCCGACCAGTCCAGCAGACTTGCGAATGGGGACCCATCAACCGTCATATACCAATACAAATTTGAAAACGAACGCTTCGTGGTTCCGCTGCAAGAATTGGAATTCGACGGCAGCGGTCATGGGCACTTCCGTTTCAAAAAGAAAGAAAGCGAAGAACTCGTCAACGAGTTGTCTGTGTCTTCGCCTGTTCTCTTTCAAATTCAATCCCTGTTCAGCCAGTTGAACTTTCTTTCCAGCCAGGAAAATTACCAGCACAAAAAGGATTTTTCCCATCTGGGAACCGTGACCATTACGCAAACACAAAACGGCAGGGAGCGAAGCGTCAGGTTCAACTACTCCGATAATCCGGCGATCAACCAGTTGCGCGAAATCTTTCAAAACATCGTCACACAGGAAACACGCTTTTTTGAGCTTGAAACGGTTCGCGCTACCGACCCGCTTTCAACTCCGGCTCAAATGCGAATGCTGGACGATGAACTGCGCTCAAAACGAATCGCCGATCCAAACCGATTTGTCCCGCTGCTTAAAGACCTGAAACTGGACGAAGGCGTACCTCTCATCACCCGCAACCACGCCGAACGATTGCTGCAACGAATCAGCAAGGGAAAATAATTTCTGCGACTTACTCATGGTCTTGAGACATTTGCTCAACAGCGTTTTCAATTGGCGCAAAGCCTTTCGCCCGCTCGATGAACCATTGCAGGTTGAAGGCAATCGCCAGCACGGCCCAGAACGACCCGACGATCAGATATAAATTACGGTGAGCAACAACATTCCACACAAAAGGACTGCCAACCAACCAAACGCCGAAATCTTCCTGCCACCAATCAGAATCGTTCATATACACCAGCAAGCCGATCAAAAACGGAACGATGCTGCCAATGGCGACCAGCATCAGGCCAATCACCCACGTCCATTTCGTGATGATTTGCTTCAGCACATGCCTTCTGAGAAAAGCGGCGGTCAGCGCATAACAAAACAGGTACAGATTCATCACCGTCAACCAGCGCGTCGAACCAACCAATTCCCCCAGGCTGCTTATGTTCGGAAACAGCCTCCACCAAATCCAGCATACGCCATAAGTCGCAACCATCATCACGACAGTCCAGGCCAATGCGTTGGCTGATCCGCTGGTGAAGAAAAACCGCAGCAATCGTTTTCCGAATGATTCCGGCAACGCGCGCAAGACGCTCGCCCCCGGCCAGTCGCGTTCGCTGACAGCGGTGAAAATCGAAACCGCGAAAACGATGTTGAAAGACGCCTGCCAGTAAATCATCGGATCGTGTGTGGCTTCTACCCAGCTTCCAGACAAAGCCGCGATTCCGCCAATGACCCAGATTGCTGTCAAATACAGCCTGACAGGCAAGGCGCGATTGGCGGAAACCGGTTTGATCAACGCAATGGACAGCGCCAGCAACAACCCAATCTGAAACCCGTAATTCATGGCAATGATGCCGACCCATTGCCAGAAATCCATGCCGGCGATTCTGCTGCCAACGCCTTCCCACAGCATTCCGCCTGCCGTAGCCATAGTGCTGACATAACCAATCACCATCAAAATAAACCCAAAGACTCCGAGCATGAACTTGAATGCTCGTCCCACCGGCAGACAGGCCAGAAAGATCATTGCTTGCGCGCTCAGCGTGACCGAAACGAACCCAATCGCCAGCACGACCGCCATCGAAGGCAGATCAATTCCACGCAGAAAATAGGTGAAGGTCAAAAACGGCAAACAGGCGCTGAAGATCATGACGGTCAACACCACAGCCGCCAGCATCTTTCCGAAAATGATGCTGCGCGGTTTGATAGTAGTGATGAACAACAGATCGAGATTAGTTTCAGACCGTTCCGCCGCCAGCCGCACACCGCTGTATAGCGGCACGAACAACATGCTCACGGCCAGCATGATGCCGAACAGAATCATGAAAACGGTTCGTCCGGCGTCATAGCTGAAGCTGATGTCTGCGGTCGTCATAAGATAAATGGCGACGGCGATGATTTGAATCGCCAGCAAGACCAGCAAAGCGGTAATGACAAATCTGCTTTGCACAGCCTGTCGCAGTTCCTTGACGACAATCGGATTGAGCCAGTCGTCAAAGCGTTCGGCAAAACCCGGTTTCGGTTGAGTTGAGTTGCGGAGTTCGGCTTCAGCGGTCATTGCACAACTCCTTTGGTGATGTTCATGAAGATTTCTTCCAGATTGGCACGCTGCTGTTTGAATTCGACGACGCGGTACCCACGCGCAACGAGCGCGGCCAGCAATTCGGCGCAGGCGTCATCGGTTCCACTGACTTCGGCGGCTATCTCTTCGCCATTGAAACGAGCCGCTTCGATGTTCGGCATCTGCGACAAATCCCTGTGAAGCTCCTCCTGTCGGCCCAACACACGAATCAAGACCGTTCGGCGCGGAACACTGTCGCTGAGCAAATCAGCGATGCCGCCCGCCATCAGAATTTTTCCGTGTTCGATGATGACTGCGCCGTGACAGATTTCGGCCAGTTCCGTCAGGATGTGAGATGAAATCAAAATGGCCTTGCCCTGCCCCGAAAGCGCTCGCAGCAATTCTCGCAGTTCTATGCGCGCACGCGGATCAAGCCCCGCCGCCGGTTCGTCCATAATCAAAACCGGCGGATCGTGCAGCAACGCGCGCGCCAGCGTAACGCGCTGTTTCATGCCCTTGGACAGCGCAACCAGCATCTTGTCCCGTATGCCGCTCAGATTCGTGAACTCTTCGATGCTGTCCACCGTCTGCGTTCGTTTTGCGCCCTTCAATCCGTATGCTCGCGCAAAAAAATCCAGATATTCGTGAACGGAGATGTCTCTATGCGTTGGCAATGAATCAGGAACGTAACCGATCAGGTTGCGAGCAAGCTCCGGCTCTTCGACCACTGACACGCCATCAATGAACGCCTGTCCGGCGGTTGGCTCGTCCAGCGTTGCCAGAATTCGCATGGTCGTCGTTTTCCCTGCTCCATTCGGGCCGACAAACCCCACAACCTGCCCGGAAGCGAATGAAAACGACACGTCATCCACTGCGCGCGTTGAACCAAAATACTTTTTCAGATTGCTGACTTCGACTCTCATCGTTCACCTCCGACGCCGTATACAAGATTGCGAGCCGCGCGCAGCTTCACGTCTTTCAACCCTTCTTCGACAAACGGAGCGCCGTTGAGCACGGCCAGATAACTGTTGGGCATCAATACGTCTTGTGGTTTTTCGGTAAAGGTCTTGAACTCTTTCAGCCAATCGCCAGTGAAGACCTCGCGCAATCTGGCAGGCGTTGCCACAGCTTTTGAATCTGCCGCTCGCAACGAAGCCTGCGCTCCGGCGGCGACGTTTTCAGCAGTATGAATTTTCCCGTTGGCGTCCGCCCACCACACCTGCACGATGTCGGCTCCCAAGCCGTTGACCAACTCCGCGCCGTCGCTCGTCTGGCGAATGTTCAAACGTTCTCGCCGAGCTTCGTTTTTTCGCACTTTGAAAAAAGCGGGGACGCGCGCGGCGATCCAGCCCGATTCAAAATGCTGGTCATTCGTCCAATCCAACGTGCGTTCCGGCATAGTTCGTCGGTAATCCCAGTAACGAGGAACTTGCGGAGCAAGCTCTGTCTCGTAACCAAAGTGCAGGCCTTCGCTGGGAGTGATCGGCGAATAAAGCCCTGTCCAGCCAATGGTCGTTGCTCGATGCGCGGTTTCGTCCAGAATCGTCAATGCTTCGGTTTTCGTCGTTGCGTTCCAGCCTTCACCAAACAAGGAAAATCCGGCAACGATCAAACAGGTCAGCAATGAAATTGCCGGAATCGTCCACAGCATCCAGATTTTTCGTTTTTTCTTTGCCAGCCAGATCAAATTCAGCGGCCCGATGACAATCACGAACACCAACATCAACAGAAACAATCCGCGAATGGGAACGCCAAATTGTTCGACGACCGGAAACTCCTGATTGATCGCGGCCAGGCTGGAATAGCCATTTTCTCCCAGCGAAGAATTCTTCATCGCTCGCCGGAGCCGTTTCCATTGATTGGCAGAAATGTCTGGCAATCGAACTGCGCCTGTCACAACGACTGCGCCAAACCCAATGTGGTAAATCGGCAAAGCAGAAGCTGGCTTGGTTTTTGTGGTTGGCTCAGGCCGAGCTTCGCTTTCTTCCTCTTCATCGGATTCATCGTTTTTGATCGCTGTATCTTCGATGTTGCTGCGCCGGGATTGCCACTGAATCGGCGGTTGCCAGCTCCCCGCGATCAGCAACACTCCGCCACGTTCGACATATCGCAGCAACGCCGCGCGAGCCGCTTCGGGCGCGCTTGCTAGTTCATCCGCCAGCAAAATCACTCCGCCGAAACGCGCGTATGACATCCAGTTCTGGCTCCATTCCGAAACCGGGAATTCATACGATTGAATTGCGATTTGCCATTCGCCCGAACTGTCTTTGAGTCCTTTTTCAACGTTGGCGTCATTCAACACGCCGCTTTTGTAAGCCTCCTGGCTGAGCAACAGACTGCTCTCATCGGAACGGCTCAACGTGATTCCGACCTTTCCATTGCCAATAGCTGTCTGCTCGGATTGCCTGGTCCCGTCAATCAAGACATCCAAATAACTGCTGTATGACGCCAAAACCGGACTGAAAAAAGTCACATTCGCGGTGGACAACGGAGCCAGTTCGACAGTTCGACGAACTTCTCTGACGCCTCCCCAGGCGCCGTCGTATCCGTAACCCGGTAACAGCAGAGTGACTTTGTGAGCCTGCGTCCTGGAATTATTGCTGAGCGTCGCTCGAAACTCTCCGTATCCTGCGCCGACACTGGCCGTATGCAGCGATTCAACGACGACAGTCACGTCCTGGTAAGTTTGTAATTGCGCCAGCGCCGAAAGAGGCAATGTCAGCGTAACCAAAACAACAAGGCTGATAGTTCGGATTGCATTGGCAGTTCGAGTCATTTTTCGATCTCCACGTCACGAGGAAGTTTGATTCCGGTCTCGTCCATCTGCCTGAGCAATCGCGCGATCAAATCGTGAGCGCCGACGCCATCGAACTTGGCTTTGTAATTCAGCGCCAGCCGATGGTTCAGCACAGGAACGGCGACGGCTTTCACGTCTTCAAATCCAACGGTTGGCCGCCCGGCCAGCAACGCAAAAGCTCGCGCAGCTTCAGCCATTGCAATTGCTGCGCGCGGCGAAGCGCCATAAGCCACATAATTTTTTACGTCATCAGTCGCCTCCGATGAATCGGCATGCGTTGCCGCCACCAACCGCGAGATGTAACGCGAAACGGGTTTTGGCAAATAGACGCGATCCATCACCGCAAACAATCCTCGAAGCTCGTCGGCGGAAACAACAAACTCCGGCTGAGGAGCTTCGCCACGTCGTCGCGTCGAAATGATCTGATCCAGAGTGTCCACATCCGCGCCGCCAACGTTCAATTTGAACAAAAACCGATCCAACTGAGCTTCGGGCAGCGGATAAGTGCCTTCCAGTTCAATCGGGTTTTGCGAGGCCAGCACGAAAAACGGATCGGGCAATTCCCGCGTCGCGCCGAGCAATGTCACAGATCGTTCCTGCATGGCTTCGAGCAAGGCCGATTGCGTTTTCGGCGAAGCGCGATTGATTTCATCGGCCAGCAGCAAATTGGTGAACACCGGCCCGGCGTGAAATTCCATCGTCCGGCGTCCATCATCGCCACCCTGCAAAATATGCAAACCGAGAATGTCGCTCGGCATCAAATCCGGCGTGAATTGAACGCGTTTGAATTGCAGCCCCAGCAAATCACCCAGCGTTTTGACCAGTGCGGTTTTGCCTACGCCGGGCAATCCTTCCAGCAAAATGTGCCCGCGGCTCAAAATTCCAGCCAACACCATTCGATGCAGGTCTGTCCTGCCCAGCAAAATGCGGTCAAGCTGCGTCAGGATTCGATTGGCAAGTTCAATTGCCGGATTGATTTCCTCAGGTTGAAGGATGGTTTGCATAAAAGTAGAGAGTAGGCAGTAGACAGTAGTTTGAGGCTCCAGTTTTAACTGGGGTTATGCGATTCAAACTGGCAGCAGAAAGTAGGCCATTCTGTGAAAAGCGCACCCTTCGCAAAAAACTACTGTCTACTGTCTTCTGTCTACTTCCGAGTTACTTTCGATCAAAGTATTTTTGAACTGTGCGTTTGTGCTTTGGCAAAACGGTTTGCGTGTATGCGGAGCCGCCGCCTTTGGTTGCATTGTTCAACGCGCCGTGCGCGGCCAGATTTCCTTTTTGCACTCCGGGCGCGGAAGCGCTCAGGCCGACAAGTTGGCTGTCTTGCAAACCGGCGACGGCGCCGGGCGGCAAAGCTTTTTCTTTGAACCTGGCGTTCGATTCATCGGAACCTTCCGTCCAGGTCATCGCCGCATCGCCGCGACCGCGACTGACACCGCCTCTTCCGGCGCCATTGCCGGATTTGTCGCCATTGCCCTCACACCATTGACCAACGGCGTCGGCAACAGACATTTTCTGCGCGTTTTCCTTCAGGAATTTCGACAATCCGGAATTGTCCCGCTTGTTTGCCGAAGCGCCGCCTTTCAGCGAATTCGGATTTATATTCCCGCGATTCATTCCCGTTTGATTCAGCTTGGACAATTGCTGGTTGAGTTTTTGCTTTGACTGGCTGAGCGCGTTGGCGACTTCTTTCAACTGTTCCGAATTCAGCGAACCGTTCTTGATCGCTTCCTGAGTTTCTTTGGAAAGCTGGCTGGCCAGAGCTTCGTTGTTCGCCATTGCGCCTTGCATCATTGTCGAAAGCGTTTGCATGGCTTCGGTCATCAACTGAGCATCCATCTGGTCGCTGCCCGCCACCAGGCCTTCGGCCAGAGCTTCGGCTTTATCCAATTGTTCCTGTTTTCCTGCTGCATCGGCTAAGGCGTCCTGAGAGGCTTTTTCAACAGAGTTGGCCAGATGATCGAGCGCTTCCCAGGTTTTGGCCGGGTCTTCACCAGCGGCATCGGCAACCAGTTGATCGAGTTTGTCGTTCAATTCTTCTGCTTTGGTTTCGGTGATGATCTGGCTTTCTTTGAGCGTTTCGATTTGCGCGGCGATGGTTTCAGCTTCATTGCTGACATTCAAGGAACGTCCCGCAATGCCCGAAACATATTTGATCGGCAGCAACAAACAAATGGCGACAAAACCAGATGACAACGCCATCAATCCCCAGGCGCGCGCGCTTCGCCAACGCAATCGCGGAAGCTGTATCGCGTTCAGCTTGTCCTCCCAATCTCCCAACGGATGTTCGCCAGCGGTCATCAGCAATCCGCCAGATTCGTTTTGGCGATCCAGCAACGAGCGAACCGCCGCATGAGAAGGCAATTGTTTTCGCGCCATCCAAACAGCGACTATGGCGGCGACTAAAATGCCGCCAATCCCAAACAGCAGCGACTTTCGCGGCGTGGCAAGCGCGGCGCGCAAACTCAACGCAACAACTCCCCATCCAAAACACCACAACGTCGCCAACATCAGCCAGTGTTTCAGCGTCAGCAGCGCAGTCAATTTTCGCAAAAAGAGTCGAATGGATTCGTCCTGGCCGATTCCGGCAGAGTTGGTCGTCGGCTTGATGTTTGGCGATACGGATGTCGTTTTCATAACGCGAGAATACCAGAGTTGAATCAAGCGAGTCTTCTAAAATTTCTTTTTGAAGGCTTGGCCAGATACCACGAAATTTGAGTATCATTCCCGCTCGTAGACGCCAGGGCGAGTTGCGCTGTTCCAAAAAGAATTCGCCATATTTTTTATGCTGATACCACTTTACAAGAACCGAAGCGATAGACGTTCCGTACTCGCTTCCCCCTTGCCAAACTTCAAATCAAATTCTGGAGAACCTTTATGCTAATGACCATTGTTGCGCTGTTGCTTTGCCTGATTAACGATCCGGTTGCCGTTGCGGCTCAGAACGGGCGCGAACCGATTGAATACAAATTGCTGGCGACGAACAAAACATCCACTATGGAAAAAGAGATGAACCTGGCCGCCGCGGAAGGCTTCCGCTTTGAAGGAACAATGGGCGGAGAAACCGCTGCGGGCGGCAATGAAATCGTCGTTATTATGTCGCGCCGTCCCAGTTCAAGCAGCGAGCGGTTGCAATACAAACTGCTGGCGACTCGAAAAACCTCCACCATGCAAAAAGAATTGACGGAAGCGGGCGCACAAGGTTTTTCGTATGTCGGCCAATCCATTTACGATTCGGCGTTCGGCGGGCGCGAAGTAGTGGTCATTATGGAACGCAACGACAAGGTGAAAACGACTTACGAATACCGCTTGCAGGCGACTTCACGAACCTCGACCATGCAAAAGGAACTGAACGAAGTTGGCCGTGACGGATTTCAGTTCTGCGGCATCACTGTCGCTGAAACCAGCTTCGGCGGAAAAGAAGTCGTCAGCATCATGCGACGAGCCAGATGAACGACAATTATCGAAACTTCTTGTTGGAAGGCGAACGAATCGGTCTTCGTTATTCGCTCGCCGTTCCGAAAACGACTGCGGCGACGCTGGCCGGATTGCAAACCGGTCAGCGCGCTGGCAGTTCGCTCGAATTCAAAGATCACCGCGATTATCAACCGGGCGATGATTTGCGCCGGATAGACTGGAACGCCTTCGCGCGTTCGGACAAACTGACAGTCAAACTCTACCGCGAAGAAATCACGCCGCATCTGGATTTGTTGATTGACGGGTCTCGCTCAATGGCTGTCGAACCCGGCGCAAAGGCGCAGGCGGCAATCGCGCTGGCGGCGGCATTGGCAGTCGCGGCAGAAAATGCCGGGCATTCGCATTCCGTGTGGATGGCGCGCGAACTCTGCGAACCGCTCGCAAACAGCGCCGGGCGACCATCTACTTGGGCAGAGTTGAAGTTCGATTTTCGCCAGCATCCACTGGAATCGTTTTCCCGCGTGCCGCCGAAACTACGTCGCCAGGGACAGCGAATTTTCATCAGCGATTTGCTGTGGCTCGGCGAACCGTTGCAATTGCTGCAACAGCTTTCGCTGAATGCGGCTTCGGTCACAGTGGTGCAGTTGCTGGCTGAATCAGACCTTGCGCCAGTGGAGCGCGGGCGAATGCGATTGGTGGATTCGGAAACCGAAGAACAACGCGAAATCTTTATTGATGATTCGGCGATCAATCGTTACAAAGACGCCATTGCGCGACACCAGCAAAACTGGCATCGGGCTTGTCGTCAAACCGGCGCTTCGCTGGTCGAACTGATTGCCGAACCATTACTGACAACCTGGAATCTGGAAGCGCTGGTCAAAGCCGGTGTTCTGAAAACGTAAATGATGAATCTTGGAATCGTCGCTGACGAAATCAGCTGTGACTTTCGACAAGCCTCGCAAATCGGAATCGCCGCCGGGCTGCGCCGTTATGAAATCCGTTTTTTGCAATCTGGTCGGGCGCCGATGTGCGATCCCGCCGATTTGCTAGAAATCGAACGCATCTGTGACGGCGAAGGCTTGGAAATCACAGCCTTATCGCCGGGATTGTTCAAATGGACGGATTCGGCAGAAAAGTTCAGAAAAGAAATGAATGAAGTGTTTCCGCGTTCGGTCGAACTGGCCCAACGTTGGAACTTATCGGCATTGATCGTTTTCGGGTTCTGCAAACCCGGAGCGACAGAAGAAAATGCTGACCTGATTCCAAGCGACAATCCGCCAAGCTGGGTAATTGACAGTCTGGCCGAAGCCGGAACCAAAGCCGAAGAGGTCGGATTGCGATTGCTGATCGAAGCGGAACCGGTGTGTTGGGCAGATACAGGCGTTGCAACGGTCAATCTCATTCGCCAAGCCAACTCTTCAGCAATAGGCATCAATTACGATCCTTGCAACGTAGCCTGGATGCTTAGACGCGATCCGATTGACGAATTTGATTTGGTTGCTCCTTTTATTGCCAACGTTCATATCAAAGACCAACTGGACGCGCCGCTTGGCAGCGGAATGCCAACCTGGGTTGTCCCCGGCAAAGGAATGATTGATTACCGCCCGCACTTAGACGCGTTGAAGCGCATTGGTTACGCTGGACCGATTTCGCTGGAACCTCACATAGACGGAAAACCTGAAACCATTTCCCAATGCAAACAAGCCGTCGAACGATTGTGGCTCTAATTTTCAGCGGCAGTTTTAACAAAAACGTTGTTGACGGCTCAGGTTCAAAAAGCTATTTTCCGCGCGAACTGAAAGCTGGAGCAAATTGCTCTGGTGCCGCGATTTGAATTTAGAATCTTCGCCTCTTTGCCCTTGCCCAACTTAGCCAGGTTTCAGTTTCACTGCTGAAGTCAATTCCTGGGCAAGTGAGTTATTCACTACCGCTTCGATCCCTTCAAAAACGCCCCTTCAAACGATCAATCTGTGCGCAGATTCGATCATTGGAGTTTTATCGCATGCTCTCTCAAAGAACTTCCCTCACACCTGCTCAATTGTTGCTACTTTTGCTGGTTGCTGCGTTTGCGCTCTTTCTGGCTTTATCAATTTCAATTTAACCCAACCGGGCGAAATTGAATCTTGAGCAGTTTTATTCGTTTGCGGGACAGGCCGAAAAACCTGTCCTGCATTCAACCCGCTTGTCAGCCATTTATCAGATCGTTTGCTTGCGCATCCAAAAACGATCTTCTACCCTGCCTGCCGATGTAATGCGACATCTTCAACGCAGAACATTTTCCCGGAGGCAGATTCATGACTCACAATCGCTCGCTGAAATGCCAATCCATTTTGATTGGTTTCATCGCGTTGCAACTCTGCTTTGCGACGGCATTCGCTCAAGACGCCAATCGCGTACAGCTTCGCAGAAAACTCACGGCTGAAATCGAAAAAATCGCCAACGGCTTTGACGGAGTAATGGGTGTTGCCATACGTGATTTGACGACTGGCGATGAAATTCTGGTCAATTCCAACCTGACTTTTCCAACCGGCAGTTCTATCAAAATTCCAGTCCTGATCGAATTGCACAAACAAGCCTCGACGGGAAAGTACAAGCTGACGGATCAACGCTGGGTCGAACGCGCAGACAAAGTCGGCGGCAGCGGCATCATCAACAACTTCGGCGATCACACGTCGCAACTCAGCTTGAACGATCTGGCCGTTCTGATGATTGTGCTGAGCGACAACACGGCGACGAACATGCTGATTGACCAGACCAGCATGGCAAACGTCAACGCGACACTTGACCAGTTGGGATTGAAAGCCATACGCCTTCGCAGAAAGATGATTGACACGGCGGCTTCGGCGCGCGGCGACGAAAACATAGCCACCCCTTACGCCTCGATGGAATTGATGGCCAAGCTTTATCGCGGCGAAGTCGTCAGCCGCAGTTTGAGCGACGACGTACTGAAAGTCCTGAAGCTTCGCAAGAGTTCGCCGATTCCAGCGTTGATTCCGTCAAACATCGCCATCGCCAACAAACCTGGCGGCATCGAAGGCGTCGTTTGTGACTGGGCTGTGGTTTACGTTCCCGGTCGCCCGTTCGCCATTTCGGTGATGACCAACTACAACGGCGAAAACGCCAATGCCAACGACGCCATCGCCAATGTCGCCAAGCTGGCATACGATTATTTTTCACGGTTGGCGCGTTCAACCGAATACGGCGCACGCGTGCCGTTGGAACTGTTGAAAAAGAAAAATTGAGTTATGGCTTTACACAAACGACGCGAAGAATCCGGGCGCTCTGTGGCTCGTGTGCTGTTGGAATCACCAGAACCGGTGGAATTGCCGCCTGCTGAATTCGACGAACAGAACGCCACCATCGAACGGGAAGAATTTCGTCCACATTTACCGCAGTTGTTTTATGAACTGCGCGAAGGCTGCTGGGCCGATCCGGCGCCAATGGTGCAGAGCGATTCTATTTTCGTCATTCAAGGCGAAACCCGCGACTTCTGGGTTCGCATCTGGCACACGGACGACACGCGCACAAGCATTGCCAGACTGCACGTGCTGAGTTGCCTGCCCGTCGCGCCAAATCTCAAAATCAACTTTGACTCCGAACGCCAATGAGGAGAGACACGATGCTCCGCCGACTCTTTATTTGTATAGCGCTGCTTTCGACCGCCGCTTTTTCCCAAACCAAGCCACTCAGCTTCAAAGAACAAATCATTGATCCGAATGTCGGCGTTGGGTACGCCATGACGGTCGCTGACATCAACGACGATGGCAAACCTGACATCGTCGTTGTCACCGAAAATCCCGATCAAGTGGTCTGGTACGAAAATCCTTCGTGGACGCGGCGAACCATTGTGTCTGGCTTTCCGAAGCTGCCGGTTTGCGTGCAGGCGCTGGACGTGGATGGTGACGGCAAAGTCGAATTGATTCTGGGAGCCGATTGGCAACCATCGAACACCGCATCGGGCGGCTCGGTCTGGCTGCTGCAACGCCCTGCTGATCTGAACCAGCCGTGGACTCCGATCAAGATCAACGAAGAGCCGACGATGCACCGCATGCGCCTGATTGACCTCGAAGGCAAAGGCCGCAAGGAACTCGTTTGTTCGCCGCTGCACGGGCGCGGAAACAAAAGCCCGGAATGGTGGAAAGGCGATGGCGCTTCGCTGTACCTGCTGCGCCGTCCCGTCAACCCCTTCAAAGACCCGTGGACGCGCGAAATCATCAGCAACGAATTGCACATCACACACAACGTCTGGCGTTTGGATTGGGATGGCGACCGCAAAGAAGAACTTCTGGCCGCCGGGTATGAAGGCGTGTTTCTCTTCAAACGAACCGCTGCCGGAATCTGGAACAAGCAACAACTTGGCGAAGGTGACCCGGAAAAACGCGGCGCGGGCGAAATCAAAGCCGGGCGTTTGCCGGGCGGCAAGCGTTACCTGGCCACCATCGAACCCTGGCACGGCCATCAAGCCGTTGTGTACACGCCGCCCGATAAACCCGGCCAGCTTTGGAAGCGGCAAGTCCTGATCGAAAACCACAAAGGCGGCCACGCTGTCTGGACGGCGGATTTGACCGGCACTGGCGTTGACTCGCTGGTCGTAGGCTTCCGCGGCGTTCCCGAAGGCAAAGTCGAAGACGCGATGGTTTACCTCCTGCACCCACTCGACCGCGCAGGCTCCAAATGGGAAAAACAGATACTCGACGCCAAAGGCCTCGGCGCAGAAGACATCATTTGCGCCGACCTGAATGGCGACCGCAAGGTGGACATCATCGGCGTAGGCCGTAGCACCAAAAACGTCAAGATTTACTGGAATGAAGGAAAATGAATTGGTTAAACTTACTCATGTAAGACTATAATCAGTTGCGGTAATTGCCCCAACTCAATCTTTCAATAACGTTTTTGAATCGCCCCAAAATTCAAAAAATGGCTATTATGTGATGGCAGGTTTTCCATCACGTATATCTAAAGAGTGAGAAGCTCAATGGCTGCCTTTTCCGCGCTATCTCAGTTAGCAACTCCAGAACAAATGATCTGGTTAAGAATTCGTGTGGGAACGGGAAATTCTGTTGAACGGACAGGAATTCTCCGAGAACTATTTCCAGATGGTCTTATACTCGAAACTGATGGCGAGATGGAGTATGTTGGGGCAACTGAGATTGAGGCTTGGCGCTTGCCTAAAGCCCCTGTGCCTACCAAGCTATCTCCAATTTTAACGCCGACGTCACAACCGCAAAATTCGATACATAGTCAACCAGAGAAACAGCAGGCACAATCTCCTCCAGTGGATGCGCTTGCATCCCCATCGCCTTCACCGGAAGACCTTGAGTTCCAGTTCGCTGGAGAGCCTATACTCCTTCATCCGACACCTTCATTTGATATTCCAGAAATCGGAGCAGGAGTACGCAAGGAGATTGACCGTTGGCGTAACCGCTATCAGTATGCTGAGAAAGTGCGTGAGCCTGCGCGCATGGCTCAAGATGTCCCGCATGTCGCCGAACTTGCTGACTCCCTGAACAATCCTGATCTTTTCTTCCTAGCTGGGAGCTTTGCCCACATTAGTGGGCTTGGGGCTGGCCGCTCACGTCCGTACTACAAAGCGGCTGTTGAGAGGGGATCTCGGCAAGCTGCTATTGCTTTGGCTTCGCTCGCGATTGATCAAAACGAGTGGCAGAAAGCTGCCGAGTCTTTATTGTCTGCGTTACTCATAACTGGAGAGTTTGGGGATAACGCAAACCTTATCCGTGTTCTAGGTCAGTGTCTCCTCCGCATTCCAGACAAACATCTCCCAGGACTAGGCAATCTGCTTGCGAGAAATTTGCACGGTCCTGCACAGCGTCTTGCAGCGAACCTCATCGCCGTCGTAGTGAAAGACGATACTGAGGCATATCGGATGGCACTTCTTGGCGATGCCGAAGGAATCAGACGCACTGAAGCGGGAAAAAATCTATTCCGCATTGAACAAAAACAACACCAGCCACTATCAAATACGAATGGGTCAGCCCCCAGCAAAAAGGGTGGCTTTCGGCAAGGTCGAGTTTCTGCATTTTACCCAGAGCGTAAATTTGGCTTCATCGTCGAAGACACGACAGGACAGACTTGGTTCTTTCATTCATCATCAGTTGACGATGATTCACTGCTTAGTGGTCTTGTAAAGAGTGAAGTCCGGCAATATGTCCGATTCTCCGGTGATCCAGAAACAGTGTCTGGTAAGTATCCGCTTGCAAATACAGTGCAACTTATTTCGGCAGACGGTTCTATTTTAGGTGAGAGACAAGAGCGTGCCCCACTTAAAGTACGCCTTGCAGGAATACCAAAGGATGGTAGCTTTTACGCGCGGGCAAAGAAGGCAGAGCAACTTGACCAACTAAACCAAGCTGAAAGTTTTTATCGTGAAGAGATAAGCAGGAATGGAAGACATGTCAAAAGCGCAATCAAAGACCTCGCTGCTCTGCGCAGTCGGATAGGAAAGCCGGAATCTGCGATAGAAGTATTGAAGCAATACCGTTCCAAGTATTCGGCTTTAGAACAAACATCTTTAGACCAAATGACGGTTCAATTTTTAGTAAAAGCACGACGTTTTACTGATGCATCACAGTTATTAGTACAATTGGCTAAGAAAGAAGTACGCTCGTCAAAACGATTAGAACTACTTCGCCAGGAAGCATACTGTCATTTTGCATCTGGCAATTTTGATATTGCTATCGAGAAACTTGATAAGCTACTGAGGGATCACCCATACGATAATGCGACACTTCTTCTCATCGGGAAAGTGAGGCAAGCTAAAGAATCTGGTTCGACAGGAGAAGAAACTGCCCGGATGGCAGATGATGTTGCTGAAGGCGACGAATCACTGGCAAGCCTAGCCTTGGGCTTATCGGCACTAGCGCGGCGGCACCTTGATAATTGTGAGCTTCGCGGAATTGATGCAAGGGCGAGGGAAAACGAGGAATATTCGAGAAAAGATTACAGACAGGTAAAGCTTCTACTTGAGGGATTGAAAGGACGGCGTCCCAGAGAGCGAGCAGACTACCTTTTAACGCTAGCAGCATTGTGTGAAATTAAACCTGACTTGTCAGAAGATGAACGCATCCACGTATTTCTTCGCAGGCATTTCTTAGCAGTCGCAGAAGCGGCGATGAGCGAGCATGCACCTGTTGATGTTGTAAGATGCTATGCCATTGAATCACTTTTTCTGTGCCCAGCAGCGCCACAACCTGACACGGAACCAGCTACTACCCTCGAAGCGGCTTTAGTGATATTGCTTGGCACTTACTGTTCTGACGGTGTAGAGCCAAGTACTTTGCTCAAACCAGAAGCAGGCAAACGCCTATCGCAACTTATTGAGCATTTTGTTAAATATAAGGACGATTGGCAACGGTTCTTATTAGATGCTCCCTATTACAAATTACGTTCATCTGCCGCGCTCGCTGAACTTGAGAAACAGCTTCAAAAAGTGTTGGTAGGCTTGCCTGTTGATACGAGAAAAGAGAGGGTTCGAATCAATGAAGAAGAGGCTGCTTTTCACGCTCTTTTTACAAATGCTCTTTCAGTTGACCGTCTGCGCACCGCTAGGGAATTGCTAGCTCAGTGCGTTCATCAATGCCGCTTCGAGCTAGATCGCCAGAGACTCCTTGAGGCCGTGAGGATATTTAGTGATAGTGCCGACTATGCCTTGGAGCGGCACTTCCGGGAACGAGAAACCCGGCATTTGCGACTGGAAGCTGATATTAAGCGATATCTTGGTAATATAACACAGTTACCGACCCATCTATCTATTGAGAAGCTTTACCCAGTGCTATCGTCATTGCTAGCAGTATTGCACGACGACTTCGCTCGCGCCGACACGGCTCGTCCTGCTTTAGACATTCGCAATGTTCTCGACAATGATTTCTATGTGGTAAATGAAGGCTTAGTGTCCTTGAGGCTATTACTAACATCGCGAGATGAGAGCGCACCTCCAATCGAAGCCATTGATCTGCTCCCTGACGGTGGCAATGCTGATCCTTGTCACTCTCCAGAACCATTGCATGGAGGTCAGAGCAGAGAGCTTGAACTTGCCGTTCGGCCTTCGGAAGAGCAAATTGCTGATGGTGCCTTCACAGTGAATATAACTGTACAATATAGAAGCAGGAGTGGTGTTATAGAGCGTTTAGAGCCACAAGCCCTCCCTGTACGCCTTGGAAGCACTGTATTCGAGCCAATCAAGAATGACTACAGCAGGTATTCAGGTGGTTCTCCGGTCGAAGATGAATCAATGTTCTTTGGTCGTAAGTCACTAATCAACCGAGTTGTAGAGCAGTTATCTGTCGGAGATGCAGGGCAGTGCTTTGTTCTATACGGGCAAAAACGGTCTGGTAAGTCATCTGTCCTCAAACAAGTCGAGAAGCGATTAGCAACCACGGCCCTATTCGCTTCCATCTCGGCAGGGACTTTTGATCCTTCAAGCTTGTGGACCTCATTTGCGAGACTCTTTGTTCAAGAACTTGAGTTTCGACTGGAAGACAAAAGCGGTTGTTTGCCGGAGAATTGGCCAACCCGAACTGATGTTGAACATCGTCCCGTCGAGACAATCCGAGGCGTTTCTAGACTGCTGCGTAAACTTGGACATAGCCTGATCGTAGCAATTGATGAATTCACCTACATCTTCGAAAATAGCAAATCTGGAGTCGAAGAATTCATGCGTTGCTGGAAAGCTTTACTTGAAGCCAAGACCTTCAATGCACTTCTGATCGGTCAGGATACGATGCCGCGATTCAAACAAGCGTACCCAAATGAGTTTGGGGTGACCCATGACGAGCGTATTAGCTACCTTGACATGGATGAAGCATACGAACTGGCTACACGACCTATTCTCCTCGATAACAAAACGCGCTATCGCGGGCAAGCACTACAACGACTGTTTGATCTGACGGCCGGAAGCCCGTTTTTCTTACAAATCGTGTGCGATCATCTTGTTCGTCACTTGAATTCCAGGCGTGCGCCCTTTGTGACTGAGGCAGATATCGAGCAAGTCCGTCACCGGCTTACTGTTGGTAAGGAGGCTCTGCCGCCAGAACGTTTTGATGCGCTAGTAACGGCTGCTGGAGAGAAGGTCGCCATTGTACCTCGCGATGATCTCTGGAGGCTTTTAGCTCGTGTCGCAAAAGAGTCGCTTCATTCCGGCTGGTGCTACCGTAACGCAATTGCAGATTTGCCTAGAGCTAATGAGGCAACCAAGGACTTAGTAGATCGGGAGGTTCTAGCTACTGAAGGAGATCGTGTAAGCATCCGTGTTGGTCTGTTTGCGTCATGGCTGCGAGCCAATCAATAGCCCTTTAACAACGGAGGTAATAATGGCAGCTATGAATCCATTCATTGGGCGAGGTGTACCAGTAAGTGGCAAACGCCTCGTAGGCAGAACTAATCTTTTAAAGAAGCTTGTCGAATGGTTGCAAGCAGAAGCGCATTGCAGCATTGTTGGTCTACCAAGACTTGGGAAGACAAGTGTAGCCAAAGAAGCGCTACGGTTGTCTAAAGCCGGATATCCTGGCACTGTGACGGGGTACATAACGCTTGATGCGTTGCGTGGCCCAGTGCAAGCCTACGCTAGAATTCTTGATGAGACAGCAGCAAAAAAGGAAGATGATGACCATAAGATCAAGACCCTATCACATGACGATGCATATGACATATTCTTGCGTACCCTTCGCAGAAGAAGGAGGGCAGGCGAAAGAGGCATTGTGGCAATTGACGAGGTAGACGCTATCGTGAGATCAGATTTTGATGATGCTTCCCTTTTCGTTTCTCGTCTTCGAGAGTTGGCAAATGACAGAGACAAATATGGCTTAACATTCATTTTTGTATCTAGGCGCTCGCTGGATATGATTCAAGGATCTGTTGATTGTTCGACTCTAGCTGGCCTGTGTGAAGTCAATTATGTACAGCCATTAGATCGTGATGAGCTTGATTTACTAGCAGGAAGAAGCCCAATTTCCATTGATCAAGAAGCCATGGATTCGCTTTGGAATCTCACTGGCGGTCATCCATTCCTTGCCGAAGTTGTTATGTGCGAAGCTGTTGAAAAAAAAACTTCCAACTTGGATCCTACTGCTATTGAAAATGCCCAACACAAACAATCTCACGAGTTTACGAATCAATATCGACAGTTACAAAGCCTGCTGTCTCAGGAGATAATGTTTGAGGCCCTTTGTGAATTGGTGGTTGGTCCAAGATGGCGTTCAATTGATCCTCACGTTATGTGCTTGCTTAAGCACTATGGGCTGATTCGCAGCAGGAATGAGACAGATGGTGTCGTGGAGTGTATGTCCCAACACTTCAAGGAATTCCTTAACCATCTTACTCGCATTACGCCAACATGGGTTCTTCTTGGAAAAGTCGAACAACAACTTCGGTATTTAGTGTTAGATCGTATGCACGAAGCTTATAGTGAAAACTGGCTCAACGAGGTGAGCGAAAAGCATCCCAAACTCAAAGAGGCTTTGGAAAAGTTAGTCAACCAGAAATTACGGGAAAAAAAGCTGTTTGGGGATGCAGCATCGGACTATGTACTTGACTACGCGTATATCGGCGACCTTAAGGATTTGATTTTTGCAGAATGGGATCGCTACCGGTCTCTGCTGGGGGGCACGAAGAGTGAGTGGGAAAAGCGTTTTCAAGACATTATGAAAGTAAGAAACCCAATGGCTCATCACAGACCTGTGCCAGCCGACATTCTCCAAGATGCGGAGAAATCATGCGAGTCATTTCTTGGGCGCCTCAGCGGACTATGAACATAGACTTCAAAAGGTAACGCAACATGTCTTCACTCTCACTGCTCCGGCGTGATTTTCTCAAACAGACTGCCGCCGCTGTCGCCATCAGTTCAGGCATTCCATCAATGACCAGCGCGCAAACGTTCAAGACAAAACGAGAACTCATGGCTTATCAGCAAAAGCGTCGCCGGTTGCTCTGGAGTCTGCTCGGCGATCTGCCGGTCAATCATCGTCCCAAACCGCCGAAACTGATCAAAACGGAAAAGCATGACGGCTACACGCTTGAACGGTTGGAACTCGACTTGAATGGTATTGAGCCCGTGCCTGCATTGCTGCTGATTCCTGACAAACTGCAAAAACCCGCTCCGGGCTTGCTTTACATTCACTGGCACGGCGGAACGTATCCGGTTGGCAAAGAAGAATTGCTGACCGGGCAGAAAGTCTTGCCCGCGTATGCGCCGGTTGTCGCCGAAAAAGGCATTGTCACGCTGGCGATTGATAGCTGGTGTTTTGGCCAGCGGCAGCACAACCCTGTAGGCAGAACCGGCGAAGAAGATGCGTTCAAACGTATGCTCTGGCGCGGGCAGGTGTTGTACGGAATGATGATGTTCGATGAACATCGCGCCGTGGATTACCTGATCAGTCGGCCTGAAGTTGACCCGAAGCGCATTGGCGCATTCGGCCTTTCGATGGGCGCAACCAAAGCCTGGTGGCTGGCCGCGCTCGATCCGCGCGTCAAACTTTGCGTGGATTTGTGCTGCATGACGGACTTTGACGAACTGGAAAAGATCAACAACCTGAAAGGCCACGGCATTTACTATTACGTGCCGAGTTTGCTTAAAAACTTTTCGACGGCTCAGATCAACGAACTGATTGTCCCGCGTCCACACCTCAGCCTGAACGGACGGAAAGATTTGCTGACGCCGCCTGCGGGCGTTGAACGCGTCCGCGATCACCTGAAACCGCTCTATCAAAAATTCGGCAACGCAGAAGATTGCCGCATTGACCTGTTCGATTGCGGTCACGAGGAACTGCCAGAGATGCGACGGCTGGTGCTGGATTGGATGGACAGACACATGGTCAATGGTTGAAGCGACGGCAAACTTTTCCTGAAACCTTCTGCACTCTCCTGCCACTCACACTGCGTAATCAACGACAAAGGCGATAGCTATATCTGCTGCAAGGGATGAGTGTGTTTTGCATACGCACTCTCGCTGTCAAACGATCTTTTTCGGAACTGGTCTTTACAGGCCGCCGTATGGTGAGCCGGAACAAAAGTCTTCTGTAAAGGGATTCAAGCAAAGAAGGAGAGATTCAATGGTCAAGAAACGATCACGGAAAATGTGGTTGATTGGCGGGACGTTGTTTGTGCTGATGGGCTTGGGAGTGACGGGTTTCGTCGTCATGTCGCGCCCGAAAAATGAAGTTGACGCGTCGCGGTTGGCCGCTGTTGAACGCGGCAATATCACTCGCTCAGTCGTCGCCACAGGCAAAGTCGAACCCATCGCCAAAGTCGAAATCAAATCCAAAGCCAACGGCATCATCAAAGACCTGAAAGTCCAAATCGGCGATTTCGTTCAGGCTGGCCAGGTGCTGGCCGAACTCGACAAGGAAAATTTGGAAGCGCGTGTCCGCGAAACCAAAGCGGCATTTATCGGCGCGGAGTCCAATTTGAAAGCTGCGCAAGCCCAGCTTGAGAAGAACAAAGTCGAAGCCGAAGGGCCGGATGTTCCTTTCGCCAAACGCAATTTCGAGCGCGCGGAAAAGCTTTTGAAAGACGGCGTGTTGCCGCAGCAATCCTTTGACGATTCGCGCAGCGCTTATGAACTGGCGGTCAATCGGCAGAACGTTGCGCGCGCTCAACTGACAGTCAGCGATGCCAAAGTCGCTCAGGCCAAAGCAGAAGTCGCTCAAGCGCAAGCCGCCGTGGATCGCGCAGTGGATGAGTTGAGTTACGCAACGGTTCGGTCGCCGATTCGCGGCGTAGTGCTGTCGCGCGACGTCGAAATTGGTTCACCTGTGTCTTCGATTTTGAATATGGGAGCCGCAGCGACCTTGGTGATGGTGCTCGGCGACATCAGCCAGGTATACGTGCGCGGCAAAGTGGATGAAGCAGACATTGGCGTTGTCCAACTCGGTCAACAGTCCAAAATCAAAGTCGAAACCTTCAAAGACAAAGTGTTTGAAGGCAAGGTAACGCAGATTTCACCGCTCGGCGTGGACAAGGACAACGTCGTCACGTTTGAAGTCAAGGTTTCGATCAACAATCCCGGCGGTGAATTGCGCGCCAACATGACGGCCAACGCCGAAATCGTGCTGGAAGAACATAAGGACGTTTTGCTCGTTCCCGAAAGCGCGGTGATTTACGACCAGCAACGCAATGCTTCGGTGGAATTCCCTTCTCCGACCAACCCCAAAGGCAAAGAGAAAAAGCCGATCAAAGTCGGCATCAGCAATGGCACTCGCACCGAAGTGCTGGACGGGTTGAAAGAAGGCGAAAAAGTAATACTGCAATAAAAACTTATCCACGAAGCACACGAAGGAACACGAAGAAGGCCTAAAATCATCTTCGTGTCGCTTCGTGTACTTCGTGGATTATTTTTCTGACACGATGAAAGAACTGCTTTCTCAAACCTGGTCGAATTTGATGGCGCACAAGCTGCGCAGCTTTCTGACGATGTTCGGCATCATCTGGGGTGTGATCTCCATTGTGCTGCTTTCGGCGGTCAGCGAAGGCTTTCAGCAGGGCAATTTGTACGTCCTGAAAGAACTCGGCAAAAACATCATCATCATTCGCAACGGCAGAACCAGCACTCAGGCGGGCGGCGAACGCGCAGGAAAATTTGTTCGCCTGGACATCGGCGATGTACATGCGCTGAAAGAAAAAGCCCGATTGCTGCAATACGTCACGCCGGAATTGATGCGCGGCGGCGTCAGCGCTAAAAGCGCGTTTAACGCCAGTTCAACCCAATTGAGTGGCGTCTGGCCGGTTTATCAATTCATTCGCACCATCGAAGTGGATCGCGGACGATTGCTCAACGAACAGGACAGCGCTGAAGCCCGGCGCGTAGCAGTCATCGGATTCGATATGTGCAAACAATTGTTTGCCGACCGCGACCCGATTGGGCAACAAATTTCGCTCAACGGATTGCCCTACACCATCATTGGCCGAGTGCGGAAAAAAGAGCAGGATTCCAATTACACCGGGCCAGACAACAATCGGCTGTTTCTGCCTTACGAAACGATGCGGAAAGATTTTCCGATTCCCAGCGAAACCAGCACCTCTGATTCGCTCTCGGCCATCATTGCCGCGCCTTACGAAGAAGTCGCCAACGAGTTGAATCGCATCATCGAACGCGAAGGCAAGATCAACTTTGAAAAGATCGGCCCGGTTGAACAGGAAGTTCTTTCAATAGTCGGCGCGCGTAAAGGCTTCGATCCATCCGACCGCGAAGCTCTTTCGATGTGGAACACTGCGTTGGAAACCGTTTTTTTCAACAAGATGATTTCCAGCATGCGCGAATTTTTCATCGCCGTCAGCATCATCACGCTGGCGCTGGGCGGCATAGGCGTCATGAACATCATGCTGATTTCGGTCAAGGAACGAACAAAGGAAATCGGCATTCGCAAAGCGTTGGGCGCGACTTCCGGCAATGTGCTGCGCCAGTTTTTCAGCGAAGGCCTGTTGCTGACGCTGTTCAGCGGAACCATCGGTCTGGGCATAGGCATTGGCCTTTGCAAGCTGGTCAACATGCTGCCGCTGCCAATGAGGTTTTCTGGAATGATTATTACCTGGCAAACGGCGGCGTTTTCAGTCGGCATACTGGCGCTGGTTGGAATTGCGGCGGCAATGTACCCGGCTCGTCGGGCGGCGGAAATGGTTCCCATCGAAGCGCTGCGTTACGAAATGTGAAGCTATGATTCTCAAAGAAGTCTTCTTACAAGCTATTCAAGCTTTGGTTGGGCATCGCATTCGCGCCGTGATGACGATGACCGGAATCGCCTGGGGCATTGTCGCCGTCGTGTTGCTGATGGCTTACGGCAACGGCTTTCACAACGCCATCGAAGTCGGATTTCGCCGCGCGTTCAGCAATGGCACGGTCGTCATCTGGAATGGCCAGACCAGCATGCAGGCCGGTGGCGAACGCGCCGGTCGCCGCATTCGGTTGAAAGAAGAAGATGTCGAACCGTTGCGGCAACTCGGCAACATCAAATACGTCAGCCCTGAATACGTCGAGGGCTTGCCGCTCGCTTATGGCATTAAACAGACGACGTCCAACGTGCGAGGCGTCGCGCCTGAATACGCCGAAATGCGCAGCGAAGTGCCGGAGTTCGGTCGCTTCATCAACGCCGAAGACATTGAAAAACAACGTCGCGTCGTTTTTCTGGGATCTGAAGTCGCCAAGAAATTGTTTGGCAACGCGCCCGCCGTTGGAGAAACCATTCGCATCAGCGGATTGACCTTTGAAGTCATAGGCGTGTTGACGCAGAAAGTCAGCTTTTCCAATTACTATTCGCCGGACAAATACTGCGCCTTCATTCCCTATACCACAGTCAAACAACTCTGGAGCCAGGATTATGTAGACAATCTGGTGATTCAAACCATGAGTCCGTCAACGCACTTTCAGGCGCTGAAACAAGTCCGCGAAGTTCTGGCGGCACGACACAATTTCAATCCGAAAGACGAACGCGCGCTGAGCTTCAACGATTCGGTCGAAAACATGAAACAGATCAGCGGCATGACCGGCGGGCTGAAAATCATCCTCAGCTTCATCGGCGCATTGACCTTGATGATCGGCGGCATTGGCGTGATGAACATCATGCTGGTTTCGGTCACGGAACGAACGCGCGAAATCGGCGTTCGCAAAGCTCTGGGCGCAAAACGGCGTCACATTCTGTTTCAATTCATTCTGGAAGCGCTGGTCATCACCTTTCTGGGTGGGTTGCTGGGCATTGCGCTGTCCTGGTTAATGGTGACGATTGCCGGTCATCGCCCTTTCCTGGCAGACCTTTTGGAAGACCCCACCAAACAAACAGACATTTTCCTGCTTCTATCCGGCGACGTCATTTTTACTGCCACTGGAATTTTGATGATCGTAGGAATTTTCAGCGGGCTATGGCCGGCCCTGCGCGCTTCAAAAACCGATCCCATCGAATCGCTCCGTTACGAATAGTCAAAATTCGATGACGGGAATAATTCTCTAGCCTTCACGGATTCAACCAGCGGGGACGGCGCAAACGCGCGTCGCTTCTTCACAATACAAAGGTGATCATCGCAACCCGGCAAGCTTCCTGCAATCGAAGCCTGCCGGGAATCTTCGGGGGAGGAATCCGTCATGGAATTGACCAAAGGCCAAACCATTTTGAGCTGGACGTTGAGAATCGTCGTCGCCATCATTTTGCTCCAAACTCTGTTTTTCAAATTCACCGCCGCCGAAGAATCGGTTTACATCTTCACGAAACTCGGCGCGGAACCGTGGGGACGTATCGGCTCCGGCATTGTGGAATTGATTGCATCCGTCTTGTTGTTGACGCCGCGAACTGCCTGGCTGGGCGCTTTGCTTTCGCTAGGAACGATCAGCGGAGCGATCATGAGCCACCTGACCAAACTCGGCATACGGCTGACAGCGGTTGGCGATAACGGCGAACTTTTCACTCTGGCAGTGGTCGTTTTTGTTTGCAGCGGAGCCGCTCTGTTGTTGCATCGCCGCCAGATTCCAGTTGTCGGCAAGAGGCTGTTCGGACAAGCCATGCAAAATTGAGGGCTTCTGAATTGGTTTGGGTTGAGGGGTGATTGTAGACTCAGGTTGACGCAACGCGCGTCAACCTGAGTCGTTTTTGTTTTCATCACCCCAAATCCAAACTATGAACAACATTATTTCCCGTCGCAGTTTTCTTGCCGGAACAATGGCTTCGCTGGCTGCTGCAACTACCGCCCACGCCGCCGAACCCGTAATAGACATTCACCAGCACACGCATTACTGGGGACGCAGCGACGAAGATTTGATTCGCCATCAACGCGCGCTCGGCGCGACAAAAACAGTTTTGTTGCCCGCTGGCTCAAAATTCGGACTGGAAGCCGATTGTTACGGCAACGATTCCGTTTTGGCATTGGCCAAACAACATCCAAATGAATTTGTCTTTTTCGCCAACGAAGTCGCTGACTTGCCTGAAGCTCGCCCGGTCATCGAAAAATATCTGAAAGTCGGAGCCATAGGCATTGGTGAGCAGAAATTTTTCGTGGAATGCGATTCCAAACACATCGAACTGATTGCCGCTCTGGCCAAAGATTACAACGTGCCCGTGCTGATGCACTTTCAGCACGGCAAATACAACACCGGCTACGAGCGTTTTCATAAACTGCTGGAAAAATTCCCTCGCGTAAATTTCATCGGCCACGCGCAAACCTTCTGGGGAAACATTGACCTCAATCACGATCAAACCGTGCTGTATCCGAAAGGCAAACTGACTCCGGGCGGATTGACCGACCGCTGGCTGGCAAATTACGCCAACTTTTACGGCGACCTTTCGGCTGGATCGGGTTTGAACGCCTTGCAGCGCGATGAAGAATTCACTCGCGACTTTTTCCGCCGCCACCAGAACAAATTGATGTACGGCAGCGATTGCCAGGACGAAACCGCCAAAGACACACGCTGTTCAGGTATCAAATGCCTGGACACGGTCAAACGCCTTTCGCCGACAAAAAAGATCGAGCGGAAAATCTTGTACGAAAACGCGCGGCGGGTGCTGAAGATCAAATAAAGCTTTGTGGATGCTATAGTGCCGATATGCGGATTACGGAAATTTTCTATTCCATCCAGGGAGAATCTTCGTTTGCAGGATTGCCATGTGTGTTCGTTCGTTTGACGTGGTGCAATTTGCGCTGTTCGTGGTGCGACAGCGAATACACTTTCACCGGCGGAATCGAAATGACCGTCGAAGAAATCATCACTCAGGTTCGCGGATACGGCTGCAAGCTGGTTGAAATCACTGGCGGCGAACCGCTGGTGCAAAAACGCGAATGCACGGAACTGGTCACGCGGCTTTGCGACGAAGGATACACAGTGCTGATCGAAACCGGAGGCGGATTGGATGCCAGCATTCTGGATGCACGGGCGATCAAGATTCTGGACGTGAAATGTCCGGGCAGCGGCGAATCCGAACGCAATTTCTGGCCTAATCTGGAACGATTGAATTCGCAGGACGAAATCAAGTTTGTGATTAAAGACCGAACCGATTTCGACTTTGCTCTGGGAATCATTGAAAAGCACCGGCTCAATGAACGCCTACCGTACGTTTTATTTTCGCCGGTCTGGGGTGCGGTCGAATTGAAAGACCTGGCCGCTTGGATTTTGCAATCCAACGTTCACGGGAGAATGCAATTGCAGCTTCACAAATACATTTGGGGGCCGGACGTAAAAGGAGTTTGAAACCGAACCATGCTTGCTGTGGTCTTAACAAGTGGCGGAATGGACAGTTGTGTGACGACTGCCATCGCCGCCAGGGAAAACGATGAATTGGCGCTGCTGCACGTCAGTTACGGCCAGCGAACCGAACGCCGGGAGTTGAAAGCTTTCAACGACATTGCCGATTTTTTTCGGGTTGACCGGCGACTGACGACCAGCATTGCACATCTGACTCAAATCGGCGGGTCTTCATTGACAGACCGTAAGATCGAAGTCAGTCAGGCGAATCTGGAATCAACGGAAATTCCGACTTCTTATGTGCCCTTTCGCAACGCGCATTTGCTGGCGATTGCAACGAGTTGGGCGGAAGTCATAGGCGCAGGTCGCATCTACATCGGCGCGGTCGCTGAAGATGGTTCTGGCTATCCAGATTGCCGACCGGAGTTTTACCAGGCCTTTGAACGGCTGATTGAAGTCGGCACCAAACCCGAGACGACGATCAGGATAGTGACGCCGGTCATCGGCTTGCGAAAAAGCGAGATCGTGCGTCGAGGCGTTGAGCTTGGCGCGCCGCTGCATTTGAGCTGGTCGTGTTACAAACGCGAAGATATTGCGTGCGGCGAATGCGACAGTTGCGCGCTGCGGCTGAGAGGTTTCCGCGAAGCCGGATTGAACGATCCGATTCTTTACGCAACGGCAGTTTGAACCGGTCACGAATTGAAATCTGATTTTGTGACGGCTAGAATTCAGCCGGTTTGATTCAACGTATTCATTATTGCAATCGAAATCCAGCAACAAGCTAAATCACGAGCGCCGAACGAGTGAACGGCAACGGGCGAAAAACACGTAGAAACACCTGTGCAACGTCTTCATCGTTTTCACATCAAATGCCGCGCTCAAAACGGCTATGGCAGTTACAAACAGTTACAGAATCACACGGAGGACAAAATGAAGATCAAAAATCTTTTGTCGGCAATCATGGGCGGAGCGCTGCTGACAATGATGTCGCTGAGCGCGTTTGCTCAAGTTGGTCGTCTGGAAGGCGATGTCATCAAAGCCGGAACTGGCGAACCAATCGCCAACGCGGAAGTGCAAATCATCCGCACGGACATCAAGGGCAATTACCCTGTCAAAACCGACAAAAAAGGACATTTCCTGCACGCCGGAGTGCCGTTCGTCGGCACGTACACGGTGATTATTTCCGCCGAAGGCCACGAACCGGCATTTGCCACCGGCATTCGCCCGGACAAAGAGCCGCTTAAATTCGAGCTTCGTCCGGGTGACGGACGCAAGCTGACTTTGGAAGACACCAAAAAAGGCGCTGGCCCCGCCACTGCTGCCGGCGCGCCTCCCAAAATAAGCGAAGCAGACAAGAAAAAGGCTGATGAAGAATACAAAAAGGCAGTGGCCGAACGCGAAGAAGCTGAGAAATACAATGCTTCAGTCGCCGTCATCAATGTCAAATTGAAAGAAGGCAATGATGCGATGGGCAGAAACGATTTCGGCGCGGCCATCACCGCGTTCAAGGAAGCCATCGCCGCCAATCCGACCATTCACATTTCACATGGCAACCTGGCCATCGCGCTGCAAAAACGCGCGGTCAAGCAATTCAACGAAGGCAACCGCGACGCCGCGAAACAGGATTTCCTGGATTCCATCGCCGCCTGTACCAAAGCGCTTGAACAACTGGAAGCTCAGGAAAAAGACACCAAACAGAAAAGCGATCCGGTTCAGAACAAAGCCAATCGTCGAACCTATCTGGTGGTGCGCGCCGAATCGGAAGCCATTCTTGGTGGTAAATTCTTCGACGGCCCACAGGCCGAAGCAGCAGTCAAAGATTACGACGCAGTTGCCGAATTAACAGACGATCCGGTCAAGAAAAAAGAATTTCCAGTCAAAGGCGCGCGCGTTCTGTTTGACGCTGGTCAAACAGATTCCGCCATTGCCGCGTTCCAGAAAATTCTGGACGCCGACAAAGACAATATTGAGGCTTGGCACGGCATAGGCTTGGCGTATGCCAACGCTGGCAAATTCAAAGAGTCGGCGGATTCCCTGCAAACCTTTGTCGAAAAAGCTCCGAACGATCCGCGCGCTGCCGAAGCCAAAGCTGTCATTGCCGAACTGGTTCGCGGCAACAACCTGCCGCCACCGAAATCTCTGGACGACGGCAAACGCAGAGGAGCCGCTCCGGCTCCCAAAAAGAAACCATAACCAGAACATCCAGCATTCACGAAAAAAGCCTGAGAGATTTCAATCTTTCGGGCTTTTTGAGTTTATGGAGCTTGCCGGTCACAGTCGCTTGTGCTCGATTCTGATGGCATCGCAGATGACAATTCTCGGCTTGACTCCTACCCGACTTTATCCATTTAAGCCGCGCCAGCCAAACAGGAAAGCCAATGTTCCCAGACTGACGCGGGGGAAACTAACCGACTCTGCTTTTTGGGCGGAGTCAACATAATTCAGCGAACGCCATAAGTGCTTACGAACCAGTATCAAGCAATCAGAAAACGTCGCTTCCGGTTTGGCGTACCAGACCGCCGTCAGCGCAGGCACTTTGCCATCGGGTTGCAGTTTTTGGGTCAGCAACACGACCAGCGAAAACAGCCCAAGCAAACAAGGCGTCGTGCGTTCAATCGCCATGCAGAAGCCACTCGACAGATTCTGGCTTGTATAGAAGAAGCAAAACAGAGCGGCCTGACTTGCTTCAATAACTGAAGTTACGCACTAAAGAACTGAGCATTGAACTTGACACGGGTTTCGTCCCGTCAGGGACGGTTTGATAGTAGCCCGGCAGTTCACTGCCGGGAAAAGCAGCGAATGAGTCCGCGTCCTGTAGGGACGCTTGAATCCCTGCCAGCATAAAGCTCAAGCGTCCCTACAGGACGCGGCAGCAAGGTTTCGCCACCCGGCGATAAATCGCCGCGCTAATATCAACCGTCCCTATCGGGACGAAGAACCTGTCAAACGCTTTGTAAGATTCACCATCGCGTAACATCAGTCAATAAATTCCTTGGGACGCTTGAAAACTGGATGGAAGAGATCACCAATTACTTCATCAGCCGCCTTTCAAGCGGTTGGGTCGAAGGTCTCAATAACAAAATCAAGGTGCTCAAACGACGCTGTTACGGCATGAGCAACATTGGCAATCTCTTCCGCCGCATTAGCCTTGATCTGCAAGGACGGGCCGCGTTCGCATAAGACGTCCACAAGATATGGGATGCTTGGACAGCGATCCCCAAAGAACCGTAATGTCTAAACTGGACAAAATCCAATCCTGTCTCACTAACTCGCTCGTAGTCCCCAAACTTCTTACGAATGCCGTCCAGCGTTCCGCCATTGGCGTAGCCCATCCCGGTCGTGCGGATGCTGCCGTTGCCCATCCCGACGAACAACTCTTCGCCAAAGGGCAGATAATCGTGGCGGGTAATTCCGCTCATGCTGCCGGTTTTGTCCGCCACAATGCGCGGAGTCCCCAGAGCATCGGCCACCGTCCAGCGCACGTTCGTCGCATCGCCGACGATCATCGTCTGACCGCCGTTGGCATATTCCTTCAGCGGAGAACCCGTCGCGCCGTTGACCGAGTATTCCGCCAACAACTCTCCGCTGAAACCATACACATGCCAGGTTTCGATTCCGTTGACGATGCGCCGCACACGCTTGCCGTCGGCGTCGTAAACGTAATAGTTCCATGTCGCGCCCGATTGCGCCGAAGTCATGCGGTTGTCGGCGTCGTAAGTCCGCGTGCCTCCGCCCGTGATGTTGTCGGTGGTGGTGTTTCCGGCTGAGTCACACGTCATCCCGTTCAGCCGGTTGTTGGCTGAATTGGGCAGAATGACCGTGTTGAAAATGTTCGCGCCCCAGATGCAGCATTGATTAAGCCAGCGCGCAAAAACCTACGTTGTCCTATATCACCAAAAGCTCCGGGTCATACCAAACATCTTCGTAATCACCAGCTACGAGAAATCTGTAGCCTGGCGGCAAGCCAAGAAACTTGATCACCTCAGGGCAAATCTCGCTCACATGACTCACATGAATTGCAGAGAAAAAGTCTGGCTCTTGAGACAAGGTTTCTCCACACCATAGATACCATCCGCTTGTATCCCCTTCAGGCGGATGCCGTAATCCATTGATTGGCACTTGTCCTTGAGTTTGGAGTGCAAACCCAAGCTTTGAATCAAGAGAAGCTGGAAAACAATCGTGACTGAGTTTTGCACAATAATCACGTTGCTGGCTCTCAATTGTCTTGGTCAACACTATCAACTGATAGTCATCATTCATAAAGAGAAGCTCCCAACTCTAAATCTTCGCCGAACCGTTCCGGCTCAACTACTACCCCTTTATCTGAGGGAATGGGAAAAACGGCAACCAGTCTGTGATCGCTTAACATTCCAGGTGTCCATTTCTCCATCCACGACTCAAGGTCTATTGAACGTGGCTGGTATTTAGCCCACTCATCTTTCGCACAGGCTGAAGCCAATCTTGGGTGAGGCCATACAGGAATCAACTCTCTACCCTGATCATCACTTGCCAATGCCCATCCATCTTCCGCCCATAAACTCCATATTTCCTCTTGATCGGCAACTCTCTTGATTGCGTAGGAATAACGATCTGGCCCGGATAAAGCCATGACAGATGAATACTCTTTATCGTTCATTATCCAACTCATTTGTATCCCTCATGTTTGTGTTGCAATTTGTGGAGATCAACATCTTGTAAATCAGAGTGCTCATATCCGTGTCCTTTCCTGGCTTCCTTTCCCCTTCTGTGAGCAAGATTCTTTCCAGGCGGAACACGGATGTTTTTACGCTTGCCACGAGCAATTTCATTCATGTCTTGCTTGATCCAGCCACGATCAGCCGATGACACTTTGTCATCTTCAGCCAGTTCTTTCAGACGCGCTTGTTTGCCTGAGCGACCTGAATTGCTTGTCGCATTATTGTTCTTTTTAGTGGCCTTGGCAGTGTTTCCAGCATTTTTACTGACATCGTTCGCTTTATCTACTGCTTTAAGCGTGTCAACGGCATCATCCGCCCGATCAATGGTTTTGGCGACCGCTTTGCCACCTCGATAAACCTTGATTGCTGTTCCTGCGCCGCCGGGAACAATCGGCACCGCTACTGCGGCGCTATCCACTACGACGCCGATTGCATCAACGACCGCGTCCTTGTAGTTGCCATCTTTCACATTCTTGATGAATGAGGCAACACCGATCCCTACATTGATTGCATCCCAGATCGTTTCTGGCCCGTGTCCATCCGGGTCAATCATGGACAACGGGTTGTTGTAACAGTATTGATACTTGTTCAGCGACTGCGGCTGAATCAGGCTGGCGTAAAACAGCGGATTATCCGAGGCGAGATCCGCGAAGTCGTACAACTCATCCGGCCCGCCAGTGAACTCGTCCGGCGAAGTGAAGCTCCCTTGCTTGCTGGAATAATAACGAGCCTGCGCGTAATCCAAGCCCGTTTCATCATCGCGTTCGTAGCCCGTAAACTTCTTCCGAATCCCGTCCGGCGTTCCGCTGCTGGCATAGCCTATCCCGGTCGTGCGGATGCTGCCGTTGCCCATCCCGACGAACAACTCTTCGCCAAAAGGCAGATAATCGTGGCGGGTAATTCCGCTCAAGCTGCCGGTTTTGTCCGCCACAATGCGCGGAGTCCCCAGAGCGTCCGCCACCGTCCAACGAACGTTCGTCGCATCGCCGACGATCATCGTCTGACCGCCGTTGGCATATTCTTTCAACGGAGAACCCGTCGCGCCGTTGACCGAGTATTCCGTCAACAACTCTCCGCTGAAACCATACACATGCCAGGTTTCGATTCCGTTGACGATGCGCCGCACACGCTTGCCGTCGGCGTCGTACACGTAATAGTTCCACGTCGCGCCCGATTGCGCCGAAGTCATGCGGTTGTCGGCGTCGTAAGTCCGCGTGCCTCCGCCCGTGATGTTGTCGGTGGTGGTGTTTCCGGCTGAGTCATACGTCATCCCGTTCAGCCGGTTGTTGGCTGAACTCGGCGTGATGACCGTGTTGAAGATGTTCGCGCCCCAGGTTCCGGCGGAGTTGATCTAGCGATTCCCCAAATTCTGCGCTTTGCTCATCGGCTAATTTATCGTTGAATATTGTCTATGCCTTCGAGGTGCGTTGTTGCACGAATTTACTTTTTAGGCCAAAGACCTCTTTTTGCCTCGTAAAGCGCGGCTGCATGCGCTGAAGATTCTTCGGCAAAAACGCGAAAAACTTTTGCGATTTTATATTTGCGTAACAAAGTTGCTATAAACATTCCGCGCCGCTGGCGCTAACCCATTGAAAACGTTGGGCGGCAATTATGCACAGGCTTCAATTCAATACAGTGGTTTTCATCCTGGTAAGTTAGTGGGCAAAATCAATCTGGTATTTTGACCCTACGCCTTTTAAGACTCCGATCAGCGATCGCATCAGGTCTTTGAATGATTCGTAAGCCTTCAACGGTAACCAGTGATACTTGATCATGCG
>Ga0268299_1000655_pt1 | contig 94067 bp, 65 predicted proteins | sample NOBtaG_FD_193484 | JGI IMG/M metagenome (GOLD analysis project Ga0268299, IMG submission 193484) | Activated sludge microbial communities from bioreactor in Nijmegen, Gelderland, Netherland - NOB reactor | ecosystem: Engineered > Bioreactor > Aerobic > Activated sludge | place: Netherlands...
GCCCTCGATGACCCGCTCGCCGACGCGCAGCCGGAAGCGCTGCACCGCCGCCCGCTCCGGGAGCGGGAAGATGTACGTCGCCTCGAGCGGCACGTCGTGGACGTTGACGAACGTCTGCGTCAGGCGCAGGTACGCCGTCAGGCCGTCGATCGTCGCAGCGAGATCGACCGCCTCCAGCGGCAGCAGGCCGCGCTCGGTCCGCAGCGCGCCGAGGCCGGCTTCCTCCTTCGCGGGCGGGGCGTCGAGTTCGGGTTCGTCCAGGATCGACACCAGCGGCAGCGTAGTCATGCGGAGTCCTCCGAGGGTTCGTGCGTCTCGTCCAGTCGGCGCTGGGCCAACAGCCGGAGTAGCGGGGCGGCCGCCGCGCGGAGGGCGGCCAGGTCGTGGTCGTCGAGCGGGGCGAGGGCCTCCGCCAGCAGGGTGACACCGGGCGCGAGCGGCACCGCCGTCAGGGAGCGCGGCGCGTCGCGCGTCACGCCCTCGGCCGGCTCCGCCTTCCAGAACGGCTCCTCTTCCGACGTTGGATCGCCAGCGGCGGCGATCTCGCCGTCCTCGGCCGGCACGTCGGCCAGCTTGCGCAGGGCGGCGTCGGTCAGGCCGAGGAGGCGCTTCTGCACCTCGGTCAGGCTCAGGCCGCGCGCCTGCAGCCGCTTGATGGCGACGAGCTGCCAGAGGTGGCGCTCGTGGTACAGCGCCGTCCGGCCGCGGTAGCCGGCCGGCGGATCGACCAGGCCGAGCGTCGCGTAGTAGCGGATCGTCCGCTGGTCGGGCACGTCGCGCACCCGGCCGCTCGCCTGGCGCGGCCCGTCCGCCCCGAGGGCGAGCCCGATCCGGGCCGTCAGCTCGTCCAGCGTCCAGGTCGCTTGCATGGCCGGTCCCTCCTCGCGTCCGTGGCATTGTAACAGTGTCAAGTATCACTGTCAAATAAAACTGTCAGATTCGGGTCGGGGCACGAAAAAGCCCCCGACCTCGGCGAGGGCGGAGGGTTCGTTGTGGCGACCGAGCCCGGCACCTCCTCCCACCCGGGAGGAGAAGTGCCACCCCGGCAGGGAGCGTCGAGGCGGCCCCGGGTGGGAGGAGGAGGCGGGCGCGGCGGCGGTCACTCGTAGCGAAGCGCCTCGATCGGGTCGAGCCGGGACGCCTTCCACGCCGGGTAGAACCCGAACGCGACGCCGACCGTCGCCGAGACGAGCACCGCCGCGACGATCGCCGGCACCGACACGCCGATCGGCCAACCGAGCAACAGCCCGACCAGGGCCGACAGCCCCCGGCCCAGCAGGATGCCCATCACCCCGCCCAGCAGGCACAGCACGATCGCCTCGGTGATGAACTGCCGCAGGATGTCGACGTCGCTCGCCCCGACCGCCATGCGCAGGCCGATCTCGCGCGTCCGCTCCGTCACCGAGACGAGCATGATGTTCATGATCCCCACCCCGCCGACCATGAGCGAGATCGCCGCGACGAACAGCAGCAGCCGGGTCATCAGGGCCGACGCCCCGCCGAGCGTCCGGGTCATCTCGGTCATGTCCTGGACGTTGAAGTCGTCGGCCTGGCCCGGCTTGATCCGGTGCCGGTCGCGCAGCACGGCGGTCATCTGCTTGATCGCCAGCGGGATCTCGGCCGTCGAGTTCGCCCGGACCGACAGCGTGTCGACGTTGATGAACCGGACCGGCTGCGGCGTGTTCCGCTGCTGCGTCGCGGAGCGCTCCGGGTACAGGTCCGCGCTCGTCCGGCTGTACAACGCGCTGGTCGTGTTCTCCGACGACGACGCCGCGCTGCTCTGGTTGGTCTGGGTGACGCTGTTGCCGCTGACGCGGTACTTGATCGTCGTCCACGGGGCGAGGACGACGTCGTCCTGGTCCATGCCCATCATGTTCGCGCCCTTGCGCCCGAGGACGCCGATCACCTTGAACGGCACGTTCTGAATGCGGATCGTCTTGCCGAGGGGCGGCTCGCCGCGGAACAGCTCGTTCGCGAGCGTCTGGCCGATCATGCAGACGCGGTTGGCGTTGCGCAGGTCGAGGTCGGTGAACGGCTCGCCGGCCCCCATCTGCTGCCAGTCGCGGATGGCGAGGTACTCCGGCGTCGTGCCCAGGATCTGGAACGGCACCCAGTTCCGGTTGCCGTAGACGACCTGGGTGCGGGCCTGCACGACCGGGGCGATCGCCTTGACGGCGGTGCACTCGCGGGCGATCGCGTCGGCGTCGTCGGGGGTCAGGGTCTTGACCGTGCCGCCGCCCATGCTGATGCCGCCGCTGGCCGCCGTGCCGGGCTGGACCATGAGGTTGTCGGCCCCCATGCTCTTGATGCTCTGCTGCAGCGACTGCGACGACCCCTCGCCGATCTCGACCATGGCGATGACCGACCCGATGCCGATGACGATGCCGAGCGTCGTCAGCGCCGAGCGGAGCACGTTGCGGCGCAGGGCGTTCAGGGCCGTCTTCAGGGTCAGGAGCAACTTCTTCACGGCGCGTCCTCCCGGGCGGTGATGCGGTCGCTCTTCGCCGGTGGCGCGCCCTCGATCAGGCCGTCTCGGATGCGGATCGTGCGCCGCGCGGACGCGGCGACCTCCGGGTCGTGCGTCACGAGGATGACCGTCACCCCCTCCGCCTCGTTCAGCTCGCGGAACAGCCGCAGGATCTCGACCGTCGTCTTCGAGTCGAGGGCCCCGGTCGGCTCGTCGGCGAGGAGGACGGGCGGGTTGTTGACGAGCGACCGGGCGATGGCGACGCGCTGCTGCTGGCCGCCGGACAGCTGGGACGGCTCGTGGTCCATGCGCTCGGCCAGGCCGACGCGTTCCAACAGGCGCCCGGCCCGCCGACGGCCCTCGGCGTCGGTCGGCGGCTCGGCGGCGTAGGCGAGCGGCATCATGACGTTCTCCAGGGCGCTGGTGCGCGGCAGGAGGTTGAAGTTCTGGAAGCAGAAGCCGATCTTGCGGTTGCGGATGCGGGCGCGCTCGCGGGTGCCGAGGCCGGCGACCTCCTCGCCGTCGAGGTGGTAGCGTCCGGCCGTCGGCCGGTCGAGACAGCCGAGGAGGTTCATCAGCGTGCTCTTGCCGGAGCCGGACGCCCCCATCAGGGCGACCAGCTCGCCGGATTCGATCGCCAGGCTGACGCCCCGCAGAACCGGGACGGCCATCTCGCCGCGGCGGTAGGTCTTCTCGATGTCGGCCAGCTCGATCAGCGCCATGGTCAGGCCCTCCGCTTTGTCGTCACTTCTTCTTCGGGATGCGCGGCACGAACGGGTTCGCCCCGCTCGATCCGCCGGCCGCCTGGGCCACGCCGGTGACGACCGCGTCGCCCGGGCGCACCGCGCCGGCGACGATCTCGGTCGCCGCGCCGTCCGTCAGGCCGGCCGTGACCGCCACCGGCCGGACGAAGCGCCCCTCCGCGACCCAGACGACGCGCTGCCGCGCCGCGCCCGGGGCCTGCGCCAGCAGGGCCGCGGCCGCCTCGCGGGCGTCCGGGGCGACCTGCTCCGTCTCCGGCTGCCAGCGCAGGGCGCTGTTCGGCACCAGCAGGGCGTCCTGGCGTCGGTTGACCTCGATGTCGACGTTCGCCGTCAGGTACGGCAGGAGCAGGCCGTCCGGGTTCTCGCAGCTGACGACGACGGTGTAGGTGACGACGTTCTGGGTCATCAGGGCGTTGAGCCGCACCTGGGCGACCGTGCCGCGGAAGACCTTGTCCGGGTGGGCATCGACGGTGAAACGGACCGGCAGGCCGGGGCGCACCTGGCCGATGTCGGCCTCGTTGACCGACGCCCAGACCTGCATCCGGCGCAGGTCCTTCGCGATGAGGAACAGGCTCGGCGTGTTCAGGCTGGCGACGACCGTCTGGCCGACGTTGACGCGCCGGTCGATGATGACGCCGCGGACCGGCGACGTGATCGTGCAGTAGCCGAGGTTCGTCTCGGCGGTGGCGAGGGCGGCCCTGGCGTCGTCGCGGGTGGCGGTCGCCCGGGCGATGGACGCGGCGGCGTCGTCGCGGGCGGCCCGGGCCTGGTCGATGGCGGCCTTGCCGACGGCGAGGGCCGACCGGGCGCTCCGCGCCGTCGCCAGGGCCGACTCGTGCTCGGCGGCGGCCAGGGCCCGCGAAGAGACGAGGCTCGCCGTCCGGGCCAGGTCGCGGTCGGCCTGGTCGGCCTTGGCCTGCATCTGGCCGAGGTCGGCCTCCGCCCGTCGGACGTTCGCCTCGGCCTGGGCCGTCTGGGCTTTCGCCTGGTCGAGGGCGGCCTCGGCCTGGGCGAGCTGGGCCTGGGCGCGGTTGAGCTGGCCGCGGTAGACGGCGTCGTCGATCCGGGCGAGGACCGTGCCGGCCTCGACCTCGGTGCCGTAGTCGACCGTCCGGGTGCTGTCGCGCGGGTCGGCCCCGAAGTCGCGGACCATGCCGGCGACCTGGGCCCCGACGTCGACGACCTCCTCCGGCTCGACGGTCCCGGTCGCGCTGACGACGGCGAGCAGGTCGCCGCGCTCCGCCGCAGCGGTCAGGTAGGCGACCTCCTGGGCGTCGCCCTTGCGGCCGCTCCACCAGTAGACGGCCCCGCCTGCGACGACGGCGGCGACGACGAGTGTGGTCCAGCGCTTCATCCGAGCCCCCGACTGCATGGCCGTGACGGACTTCCCGGGCGACACTGGGATAGTACCCAACCGGTCGCCGACCCCGCCGTTAAGATTCGTAAAGGTCCGGCCCGGGCCGGCGGGCACTGTTACCATGGCGGTGGAGGTGTTTCCGAGGAGGGCCGGGACATGGGTAACGACCAGCCGGAGGCCCGGCTGCTGCTGATCGAGGACGACGCCGAGCTGTGCGCGTTGATGGTCGAGTACTTCGCCCGGGCGGGCCTCGCCGCCGACGCGGTCCACGACGGGCGGCAGGGGCTGGCGAAGGCGCTGGGCGGCGACTACGACCTGGTCGTCCTGGACGGCATGCTCCCCGCCCTGGACGGGGTGGACGTGCTGCGCCAGCTGCGCGGCCAGCGCGACACGCCGGTGATCATGCTCACCGCCCGCGCCGCCGAGTCGGACCGGATCGCCGGCCTCGACGCCGGGGCGGACGACTACGTCCCGAAGCCGTTCACGCCAGCCGAACTGCTCGCCCGCATCCGGGCCGTGCTGCGCCGGGCCGGCCGGCGCAACCGCGCCGAGGGCCCGGTCGAGGTCGGCGGGCTGCGCCTGTCGCCGGCCGACCGCCGGGCCTGGCTCGACGGGCAACCCGTGGCGCTGACGTCGCTGGAGTTCGACCTGCTGCTCTACCTGGTGCGCGCCGCCGGGCGGGCCGTCTCGCGCGAGGAGCTGACGGCGGCCCTGCACCAGGCCGCGCCGACGCCGTTCGACCGGTCGCTCGACGTCCACGTCAGCCATGTCCGCAAGAAGCTCGGCCCTGCCGGCGAGCGCATCCGCACCGTGCGCGGCGTCGGCTACCAGTTCGGCCCGGGGGACTGACCCGTGCGCTCGATCTTCGCCAAGACGGTGGCCTGGTCGCTGGGGACGCTCGCCCTGGCGGTCGTTGGCCTGGTCGTGACGGCGGTGTACATCGCCCCGCCGCCGGGCGACCTCCAGCTGTTCGAGCGCCTGGGCGAGCAACTCGCCCTCGACTCCCAGGGCGACTACGAGCAAGAGGGGGCGGTGGCCCTGGCCCGCCGGCTGGAGCGCCTCCGCCGCAGCGGCGGCGTCGAGTTCTACTTCACCGACGCCGCCGGGCGCGACCTGGTCGGCGGCGAGGACCGCTCCGAGTTGAAGGCCCGGGCGACGGACCGGCTGGGGAAGCACCTGACCGGCCCGCCGGCGGCGGCCCACCCCTCGGCGGACGGGTCGTTCTGGCTGCTGGTCCGCCTGCGGCCCGAGTACGCCCCGGCGCGCCTGTTGCCGTACTTCCTCTGGGTGCTGGTCCTGGTCGTGCTGCTGTCGCTGGCCCTGGCGTGGCACTTCGCCTACCCGCTGCGGCAGCTGCGGCGCGTGATCGAGAGCTTCGGCCGGGGCGAGGCCGACGCCCGGGCCCGGCCGCAACGGCGCGACGAGTTCGGCGACCTGGCCCGGGCGTTCGACGGCATGGCCGACCGGATCGAGACGCTCCTGGGGGCGGAGCGACGGCTGTTGCGCGACGTGTCGCACGAGCTGCGTTCGCCGCTGACGCGCCTCGGGTTCGCGATCGAGCTGGCCCGGTCGAGCCCCGACCCGGAGGCGGCCCTGGCCCGGGTGCGCCGGGAGGCCGACCGCCTGGGGGCGCTGGTCGATGAGTTGCTCCAGTTGACCCGGGCCGAGGGGGACCCGGCCGCCCGGTCGGACGACGTGGTCGACCTGGCCGACGTGGTGCGCGAGGTGGCCGACGACGCCGAACTGGAGGCGACGGGGCGCGGCTGCGCCGTGCGGGTGGAGGCGGCCGACCCCGCCGCGGTCGTCGGCGACCGGGAACTGCTCCGGCGGGCGGTGGAGAACGTCGTCCGCAACGCGATCCGCTACTCGCCGGCGGGGGGTGTCGTCGAGGTGACGCTCCGGGTCGGCGGCGGCCGGGCGGCGGTCGAGGTGCGCGACCGCGGCCCCGGCGTGCCGGCCGAGGCGCTAGCGGAGCTGTTCAAGCCGTTCTTTCGGGTGGACGGGCACCGGGGCCGCGACACGGGCGGCACCGGCCTGGGGCTGGCGATCGCCGAGCGGGCCGTCCGACTCCACGGCGGCGACATCCGCGCCGAGAACGCCGGCCCCGGCCTGCGTGTCGTCCTCGACGTGCCGCTTTCCGGTTTGCCGCTTGTCGGCGGTCCGGGCGGGGTTTAGTCTCGGGGGTGGAGGGAGAGCCACCGACGGCGTCTCCAAGGATTTCCTCTCAGGCACCCGGAGGTCGCATGGTTCGTTTCTTCCAGCGCGTGCTCGCCGCGGGGCTGGTCGCCCTGCTGGCGGTGTCCGGCCCGGCCGGCGCGAACGACGAGAAGCACAAGGAACTGATCGGCAAGCCGGCCCCGGACATCGCCGCCGGCGAGTTCGCCTTCAACGGCAAGCCGATGAAGCTGTCCGAGTACAAGGGCAAGGTCGTCCTGATCGACTTCTGGGCGGTCTGGTGCGGGCCGTGCATCGCCACGATCCCGACCCTGCGCGAGTGGGCCGACGAGTACAAGGACAAGGGCCTCGTCATCCTCGGCCTGACCGACCTGGAGGGCCGCTTCGGCAGCTTCGACAAGGAGAAGGGCCGCCCGGTCGCGATGAAGAACGCCCCGGTCGAGAAGGAGAAGGAGATGCTCCAGGGCTTTGTCGACTACCACCGCATCAACTACACGATCGCCGCCCTGAGCGAGAAGAACGGCGCGGCGGCGAGCACGGCCTACGGCATCGAGGGCATCCCGACGGCGGTGCTGGTCGATCGCAAGGGGAACGTGCGGATGATCAAGGTCGGCAGCGGCGACGCGAACAAGAAGGCGCTCAAGGCCGAGATCGAGAAGCTCCTCGGCGAGGAGTGACCGCCATATAGCCGCCGGTGCTTTGGCTGCGAAGACCGCCGGCAAGCCGGCGGCTATGTGAAATCAGTTCATCCCCACCCGCAACGCCATCGCCGCGAGGCCGCCGACGCCGACGGCCGGCAGCATCTCGACCCGCGGCGCGAAGACCGGCGGCACGAAGCGTGGCTTGCGCAGCATCCCCATGTCGAGCAACGCCCGCAGCAGCGGCAGATCCTCGCGGCGCGTCTTGCCGACGGTCAGCAGGGCCAGGTCGTCGTGGCTCGTCCGCCCAAGGGCGAGGAAGCCGCGCGCGTAGCAGGCGTCCTTGGCGAAGGCCGTCCCGCCGGTGACCGGCGTGCCGCGGAAGACGCGCATCGCCTGCTGGTAGGCGTCGCGCTCCGTCAGGCCGCGGTCGCGGTAGGCCTTGTACACATCGAGGAAGTCGGCCCCGGCCCGGGCCCAGGCGATACCCTCGACGCGCAGGGCGAGCCGGTCGAGCCGGTCGGCGTGGGCCGCCCCGGCGAGGACCTCGACCAGGACGGCGAGGCCCTCCTGGGTCGTCGTCGTCGAGGGGAGGCACTTGCTGAGGAAGGTGCAGATCGGCTGGGCCTGGCCGTTGAGCGTCGTGCCGAGGTGGATCCAGCCTTCGTGGACCTCGAGCAGGCGCACCTCGCGCGGCGTGAAGGTCGCGTCGCGGCGGACCTTCAGCGTGTCGAGCGTCGCGGCGGCGTTGGCGGCCAGGTCGTCGCACAGGCGCACCCGCACGAGCCGCTCGCCGAAGTAGCCGGCAAGGCGCTCGTGCAACTGGCCGACGGCAACCTCGGCCGGGACGCTCGCCGCCTCGGCCGGGCCGGTGGCGAGCGAGCCGAGCCGGCACGCCAGGCGGCGCAGCTGGCCGGCCAGGCCCGCAGCGGCCGGGGCCGCGCCGTAGAGGCGTTCCGAGAGCGGGCCGAACTCGGCCGTGCCGCGGGCGACGAGCAGGTCGAGCACCTGCCGCGACTCGCGGCAGCGGCGCAGCAGGAGCTGGCCGCCCGGGTGGCCGACGCCGAGCGTCCGGCGCACGTCGCGCTCCAGGTCGCGGAACTCGCCCCGGCGGGCGTCCGGGTCGAACGGCAGCGGCTGGAACTGGTACCACTCGGCGTCGATGCGGGGCAGGGCGGCCGCGCCGCGGGCGAAGAAGTCCGCCTCGACGATGCCGTCCCAGGAGACGTGCTCCAGGACGCGGACGCCGCGCTGCAGCGCGACGAAGCGCTCGCTGAGGAGGCGGAGGGCGGCCTGTTCGCCGGTGAGGGGCTCGCGGAGGGGGGCGGCCGCCGGTCGGGCTAAGCTGCTCGGCTCTTCCATGGGTCTCGTGGGGCGGAACGTTCACTTCGGGTGGCGGGCCGCTGTCATCACCCGGACAGCCGGCCGCCTCACGCCAATTGCGCCATTGTACGCGCGCCGTGACATGCGCGAAGGACGCGCCACGCGAAATAGCCGGAATCTTCGTCGCTGTCCACCCCGATTCCCCTCACGACCCGCCCGACGCGACCAGCCGCCGCAGCGCCGCGAGCCCCAATTCGGCGACCGAGTGGGCCTTCGCCCGCCAGAGGTTCGGGTTGAACAGCTCCAGTGACACCCAGCTGTCATAACCCTTCCGCCGGAGCACCTCGACGACCGGGTCGAGGAGGAAGTCGCCCTCGCCGGGCAGGATGCGGTCCGCGTCGGTCGCCAGCTCGCGCGGCACGCCGGCGACGTCGGACACCTGGACGAAGAAGAGGTTTTCGGGCGACAGCAGGCCGAGGTCCTCGAACTTGCTCGGCCCGGTGTAGTAGTGGAAGACGTCGAGGCAGAGGCCGACGTCCGGCCGGCCGAGCGCCAGGATGAGGGACGCCGCCGTGTCGAGGCTGGCGCAGAAACGCGACCGGCCGCGGAACTCCAGGGCGAGCCGGACGCCGAACGCCTCGGCCCAGCCGGCCGCCTCGGCCAGCGACGCCAGGGCGCGTGGCAGGTCCGGCGCGGACACTTCCTCGACGAAGTCGGCGATCACGACCAGGGTCGGGATCGCGAAGAACTGGCACAGGTCGAGCCGGCGCTTGAAGTGGTCGAAGTGCGCCCTGCGCTGCTCGCCCTGGGAGAGGAGCAGGCCGCCCTGGTACGACGCCGCGGCGAGGGTGACGCCGAGGTCGTCGACGAGCTTCTTCGTGTCGGCGGCCGGCGTCGTCTTGAGGTGCTCCTCGAGCTTGGTCAGCCAGACCTCGACGGCGGTGCAGCCGCCGGCGGCGTAGTCCTTGACGTCCTGGGCGAACGGCGTCGTCATCGTCGTCGCCTGGCTGATGCAGAGCTTCACGGCGCGGCCTCCTGCGGGGCGTGGAGACATTTGTAGCCGGCCGGCGGTCGGAAGGCTTGCGTCCGGCCGCCGGCGTGCCGATAATCAACCCCGGCCCTTCCGCCGCCCCGTTTGTCGAGGTCTCTCCATGACGTATCGCCACACCCTCGGAACCGGCCTGCTACTGCTCTTCGCGGCGATGGTCGAGGGCCTTCTTCGCAGCGAGCCGGAGAAGGACGAACGCGACGCCAAGATCGCCCGCCTGATCGACCGCCTCGGCGACGACGACTTCGACACGCGCGAGAAGACCAACCGCGCCCTGCAAGACGTCGGCGAGCCGGCCCTGCCGGCGCTGCGGCTCGCGTCCCGCAAGAACCCCGACGCCGAGATCCGCCGACGGGCCGAACTCGCCATCGCCGGCATCCTGCTCGACGCCCGCAAGAGCAAGTCGCTCGGCCTGGAGATGGTCGTCCTCGATCCGGCCGAGTACCCGATGGGCTCGCCGAAGAACGAGTCGTACCGCCGACCCGACGAGCTGCAGCACCGCGTCCGCCTGACGAAGCCGTTCCTGATCGGCACGTTCGAGGTGACCCAGGAACAGTACGAGAAGGTCATGGGCCGCAACCCGAGCTGGTTCTCCAAGGACGGCAACGGCAAGGCCGCCGTCGCGAAGATCGACACGGCGCGGCTGCCGGTCGAGCAGGTGACGTGGTACGACGCGGTCGAGTTCTGCAACAAGCTCAGCGCCCGCGACGGCTACCCGGCGTACTACAAGCTGGCCGACGTCCGCCGCGACGGCGACGTGACCACCTACGCGACGGTGACGATCGCCGGCGGCTCCGGCTACCGCCTGCCGACCGAGGCGGAATGGGAGTACGCCTGCCGGGCCGGCTCGACGACGCGGTTCCACTTCGGCTACAGCAGCGAGGGGCGCGAGGCGAACCTGAAGCCCGGCCCGGCGGTCGGCTACGGGGCCGCCCCGACCTGGCCGACGGCGGACCGGCCGGTCCCAGTCGGGTCGTACAAGCCGAACGACTGGGGCCTGCACGAGATGCACGGCAACGTCGCCGAGTGGTGCCAGGACTGGTACCACGCCGACTACTACGCGAACTCGCCGGCCGACGACCCGCCCGGGCCGAACAGCGGCGAACACCGCGCCCTCCGCGGCGGCTCCTGGCTCATCAGCGAGATCAACTGCCGATCCGCGAGCCGGGCGTTCCTCCGCCAGGACGAGAAGGCCTACTACGCCGGCTTCCGCGTCGCGCGCACCCCGTGAGAACCCCCGCCATGCGGCCGCTCATCCTCCTCGCCGTCGCCGGCCTCGTCGGCTGCTCCGGCCGGCCGGTCCCGCCGGAGGTGCCGCCCGACCCGACGACGCTGCCGATGTCGTACCGCGACCACAACGTCGTCCTCGTCAGCTTCGACGCGCTCCAGGCCGCCCACGTCGGCCACCTCGGCAACCCGCGCGACGTAACGCCGACCCTCGACGCCGCCTCGCGCGACGGGTTCACCTTCTCGAAAGCCACGTCCGTCTCGTCGTGGACGGTGCCGGCGTCGATGACGTGGTTCACCGGCGTCTACCCGTCCGAGCACCGCATGACGAACAAGTTCGCCATCTGGAAGCCGCCGGTGCAGAAGCTCGCCAACCTCCGGGAGCTGTCGCCGGACCTGCTGACGCTCGCCGAGATCCTCAAAGCGGACGGCTACGCCACCGGCGGCTTCACCGGCAACGCCGGCGTCAGCGGCGGATTCGGCTACGAGCAGGGCTTCGACGAGTACTACTACCCGGCCGGCGTCTTCGGCGGCCTCGACGAGAGCATCCCGCGGGCGCTGGAGTGGGTGAAGGCGCGGCGCGGCCAGAAGTTCTTCCTGTTCCTGCACGGCTACGACGTCCACGGCCAGAGCGTGCCGCACGGCGGCCTCGACTACCGCTTCGTGCCGCGCGGCTACGACCGGCGCTACCGCGGCACCGAGCCGGAGCAGGAGGCCCTGCGCGAGGAGGGCCTGCAGAAGGGCCAGCTGACGTTGCGGCCCGAGGACGTGGCCTTCTGGCGCGCCGTCTACGACGAGAAGATCCAGCGGGCGGACGTCCACTTCAAGGAGTTCCTCGCCGCGTTCGACGCCCTCGGCCTGCGCGGCAAGACGCTCTTCGTGCTGACGTCGGACCACGGGACCGAGTTCTACGAGCACCGCCGGTTCGACCACGGCTTCTCGCTGTACCAGGAGCTTCTCCACGTGCCGCTCGTCATCCAGCTGCCGGGCCAGCGCGGCGGCAAGGTCGTCGGCGACTACGTCGGCAGCGTCGACGTCATGCCGACCGTCCTCGACCTGCTCAGCGTGCCGGTCTCCGACAAGGCGAAGGGGCAGATGCGCGGGGCGAGCCTCGTGTCGGCGATGCAGGGCACGCCGCCGGGGCGCGACGTCTTCTCGGAGACGGACTACCGCCAGTACACCTACAAGCGGTCGGTCGTCACGCCGGACGGCTGGAAGCTGATCTACACCCTGGAGAGCAAGACGCGCGAGCTGTACAACCTCCGGAGCGACCCGAAGGAGACGCACGACCTCGCCGGGGTTGAGAAGGCTCGCGCCGACGAGTTGGAGCGGAAGGTGTTCGACCACTTCAAGGCGATCGGGCACGACCTGACCGCGCGGAAGTGGGAAGTGGGGCTCAACCCGGTCTACCCGTCGCAGGGGAAGCCCTGAGACGTGAGGGGCCCTCAAGCCCAGGCGTGGCAACGCCTGGGGGGGGCCGAAACCCCGGGCGTTGCCACGCCCGGGCTTGTGGGTGGTGGAGGGGAATCGACCGATGCGAACCGCGAGCGCCGTGCTCCTCCTGATCGCCGCCGCCCAGGCGTCGGCGGCCGCCGACGCGGTTCGCGTCGAGGTCTGCGACGCCGGGATCCCGACGACGGACGCCTGGCCCTACACGCCGCCCACGGCGAGCGAGACGTTCGCCGCACGGGCGTTCGGTTTCTTCCACGTCCCGCACAAGTACATCGACACCGGCGTCCGCGCCGACCGGCCCCTGCCGTACCTCGTCCGCGCGACGGCGACGGTCGAACTGCCCGCCGGCCGGCACCGCCTGCTGCTCCGCGGCCGAGGGGCGACGCGGCTGACGATCAGCGGCGCGGAGGTCCTCGCCCTGCCGTTCCCGCCGCCGATCACGGACGGCCACAACCCGATCCCGACCGACTACCTCGACCTCGGCCCGGACTTCCGCTTCGCCCCGCCGGGCAACCGCGAGCGGTGGACGCACTTCACGAGCCAGGGCGGCCGGCACGAGGTCGTCCTGGAGACGCTCGTCGGCAGCAAGCGCAAGAACGGCCAGATGCGGCCGGAGGTCGGCGAGACGGTCGTCGCCTGGTCGCCGGAGGGGAACACGTCCTGGCGGCTGCTCGCGCCGGAGGCAGTCGTCCCGTACACCGACGCCGGCTGGGCCGAGTACGCGACGGCGGAGCGGGCCGCGCTCGACCGCCTCGAAGCGGAGCGCCGCGCCGCCGCCTTCGTCGCAACGGCCCCGTACTGGGAGCGCCGCCGCGAGGCGGCCCGCCACTGGCTCGCCGCCACGCCGGACGTGCCGGTGCCGCCTCTGCCGGCCGGCTACCCCGGCCACAACGCCATCGACCGCTTCCTCGCCGTCCGCCACGTCGAGGCGGCGAAGGCGAACCCGGCCGGCGGCACGGTCGACTACGTCAAGCAGGTGCAGCCGCTGTTGGAGGCGCGGTGCTTCTCGTGCCACCAGGGCAGCAAGACGCGCGGCGGCCTGCGCCTGGACCCGCTCGAATTCGCGAAGGCCGGCGGCGACTCGGGCGAACCGGCGATCCTGCCCGGCAAGCCGGACAAGAGCCTCCTCCTGACCCGCGTCTGCTCGACGGAGCCGGAGCGCGTCATGCCGCCCAAGGGCGACCGGCTCACCGACGCCGAGGTGGCACTCTTGCGCAAGTGGATCGCCGAGGGGGCGCGCTTCGGCAGCCCGGTCGTGAAGTACACCCCGCTCGCGGACGACCTGACGTTCCTGCGGCGCGTCACGCTCGACACCGTCGGCGTCGTGCCGACCGAGGCGGAGATCACGGCGTACCTCGCCGAGCCGGCCGAGACGCGCCGCGACCGGGCGATCGACCGGCTGCTCGCCGACCCGCGCTGGGGCGACCACTGGGTCAGCTACTGGCAGGACGTCCTGGCCGAGAACCCGAACATCCTCAACCCGACGCTCAACAACACCGGGCCGTTCCGCTGGTGGCTGTACGAGAGCTTCCGCGACAACAAGCCGACCGACGTCCTGGCGACGGAGCTCGTCTCGCTGCGCGGCAGCCTGCCCTTGGGCGGCCCGGCCGGCTTCGGCATGGCGTCCGGCAACGACGTGCCGCTGGCCGAGAAGGGCATCATCGTCGCGTCGGCGTTCCTCGGCGTGCAGATGAAGTGCGCCCGCTGCCACGACGCGCCCGGCCACCGCTCGACGCAGCGCGACCTGTTCGAGGTCGCCGCCCTGCTGGGCCAGAAGGCGATCCCCGTGCCGAAGACGAGCAGCGTGCCGCTCGACAAGATCCACACGCCCGGCGGCCGCAAGCCGCTCATCGTCGTCACGCTCCAGCCTGGCACCGAGGTCAAGCCGGCGTGGTCCCAGGGCGCGCTGGTGAGCGAGGACGCGGTCAAGCACCTCTACCCGCCGAAGCCGACGGCGCGCGACCGGCTCGGCGTCCTGCTCACGGCTCCCCAGAACGATCGCTTCGCCCAGGTGGTCGCCAACCGGCTCTGGGCCCGCCTGATGGGTCGCGGCATCGTCGAGCCGGTCGATGACTGGGAGAAGGGCCAGCCGAGCCACCCGGAGCTGCTCCGCTGGCTCGGTCGGGAGTTCGTCCGGCTCGACTACGACCTGAAGGCGCTGGCGCGCGTCATCCTCCGCTCGCACGCCTACCAGCGGGCGGCCGACGCGACGCGGACCGAGCCGGACGCGCTCTTCGCCGCCCCGGCCCGCCGCCGGCTGACGGCCGAGCAGATCGTCGATTCGCTCTTCCTCGCCGCCGGCAAGCGGCTCGACACCGAGTCGGTCAACCTCGACGTGGACGGCGGCCGGGACATAAAGAACTCGCTCGACCTCGGCAAGCCGCGCCGCGCCTGGCAGTTCGCCAGCACGTCGAACGAGCGCGACCGGCCGAGCCTCATGCTGCCGCGCGTCCAGGCGGTCGTCGACGTGCTGGAGGCGTTCGGCTGGCGCTCGACCCGCCAGGACGCGACGTCGATCCGCGAGACGGCGGCGAACGCGCTGCAGCCGGCGACGGTCGCCAACAGCACCGTCGCCGGCTGGCTGACGCGCCTGTCGGACGACCACGGCACGACGGCCCTCGCCCTGGAGGACCAACCGCTGGAGAAGCTGGTCGATCGGCTGTTCTTGCGCATCTTGACCCGGCCGGCCCGGCCGGAAGAAAAACAGGCCCTCCTCGAACACCTGAAGGTGGGGTATGATCTACGGCGGATGTCCGCGACGCCGACGCCGGCAGAGCGGAAGCCGCCGCGGTACGTCTCGTGGTCGAACCACCTGACGCCGGAGGCGAACGAGCTGAAGCGCGAGCTGGAGGCGGCCGCGCGGCGGGGCGACCCGCCGACGGCCCGACTCGATCCGGCCTGGCGCGAGCGGCTCGAAGACGCCGTGTGGGCGCTCTTGAACGCGCCGGAGTTCGTGTTCACGCCGTGAGGTGCCGATGACGCTCGACCGCCGCCAGTTCCTCGCCGCCTCGACCGCCCTCGCCGCCGGCACCGCCCTGGGAGACGGCCCGGCCCCGCTTCGCGGCAAGGCCGAGCACTGCGTCTTCCTCTGGCTCGGCGGCGGCATGGCCCAGATCGACACGTTCGACCCGAAGGACGTCGGCGACCCGAAGTCGAAGAAGGCCGGCTCCGCCTACGCGAGCATCCCGACCGCCGTGAGCGGCGTCCGGGTGTGCAAGCACCTGAGCCGGCTCGCCCCGCTCATGGACCGCGTCACCGCCGTGCGGACGGTGCATCACGACGTGATCGACGAGCACGCCGCGGCGACCTTGCGCGTCCACACGGGCCGGCCGACGACCGGGACGATCGCGTACCCGTCGATCGGCAGCGTGATCGCCCACGAGCGCGGCCCGGCCGGCGAGGGGGTGCCGGGCTATGTGCTGATCGGCTTCCCGAACGTCGCCCGCGGCCCGGGCTTCCTCGGCCCGAAGGCGGGCTACGTCTACCTGACCGACACGAACGCCGGCCCGGCGGCGTTCACCCGCGCCGCCGACGTGGACACGGAGCGCCAGGCCGCCCGCGACCGGCTGCTGACGCCGCTGCGGCAGGGGGCCGCCGCCCCGGTCCAGGGCTACGACGACGCCCTCCGCGAGGCGGCCCGCCTCGCCGGGCCGCGCTTCCAGGGCGTGTTCCAGCTCGACAAGGAGAAGGCCGACCTGCGGCGGAAGTACGGCGGCGAGTTCGGCCAGCGCTGCCTGCTGGCCCGCCGGCTGATCGAGAGCGGCGTGCGCTTCATCGAGGTGTCGCACAACCTGAACTTCCTCAATGGCACCGGCTGGGACACGCACAACGAGGGGCAGCAGAACCAGCACCTCCTCATCGAGGAACTGGACACGGCCCTGTCGGCGCTGCTGCTCGACCTGGAGGAGCGGAAGCTACTCGACAAGGTGCTCGTCGTCGTGGCAACGGAGTTCGGCCGGCCGCCGGAGTTCGACGGCGGCGGGGGCCGCGGCCACCAGGGCAGCTGCTTCACGATGGTCCTCGCCGGCGGCGGCCTCAAGCACACCGGGGCGTACGGCGTGACGGACGGCCTGAGCAAGAAGATCGCCGAGAAGCCGGTGAGCGTGCCGGACTTCCACGCGACGATCTACGCCGCGCTGGGCATCGACCCGGCCAAGCCGCTGTTCGGCGGGCCGCGGCCGGTGCCGATCACCGACGACGGCAAAGCGATCGACCTCATCTAGCCGCCGGCTTGCCGGCGGGGTTTGGAAATGAAGATCACCCGGATCGAGACGCACGTCTGCCACGCCCGGATGCGCAACTGGATCTTCGTCAAGGTGCTCACCGACCAGGACGGCCTGTTCGGCTGGGGCGAGGCGACCCTGGAGTGGCACACCCGGGCCGTCGTCGGCGCGATCGACGACCTCGCCGAGCTGCTCGTCGGCGAGGACCCCACCCGGCCGGAACACCTCTGGCAGATGATGTACCGCCAGCACTTCTGGCACGGCAACGGCCTCGTCCGGGCGACGGCGATCTCCGGCATCGACCTCGCCCTGTGGGACATCCTCGGCAAGGTGGCTGGCCTGCCGTGCTCCAAGCTCTTCGGCGGCCCGGTGCGCGATGCGGTGCGGATGTACTGTCACCTCGGCGGCGGCCGCATGGAGGACTTCTACGAGACGGCGGCGGACGAAGCGAACCGCTTCGCCGACCTCGCCCGCCAGGCGGTCGCGGAGGGCTTCACCGCGTTCAAGTCGATGGCCGTGCCGCCGACGATGCCGCTGGAGGGCCTCAAGCCGATCCGCGCCGCCGAGAAGGCCGTCGCCGCGATGCGCGACGCCGTGGGCGAGTCGGTCGATATTATGGTCGATTGCCACGCCCGGCCGTCGCCGGCGATGGGGATGCAATTCGCGCGGGCACTCGAACCCTACGGCCTGTACTTCCTCGAAGAGCCGTGCTGGCCGGAGAGCGTCGATGGCCTGGCCGCGATCGCCGCGGCGGTGGCGACGCCGATCGCGACCGGCGAGCGCGTCACCAGCCTGGCGGCGTTCCGCGACCTGTTCGCCGCCCGGGCGTGCGCCGTGTGCCAGCTCGACCTGACGCACTGCGGCGGCTTCACCGAGGCCCGCCGCGTCGCCGCCCTGGCCGAGGCGTACCGCATCGCCCTGGCCCCGCACAACCCGCAGGGGCCGGTCAGCACGGCCGCGTCGCTCGAGTTCGGCTTCTCGCAGCCGAGCTACGTCATCTGCGAGGCCGTCCACGCCGACGTGCCCTGGCGGCAGGACGTCGTCGCGGAGGGCTTCACCGTCGAGAAACAGGGCCGACTCGTCCGGCCGAATACTCGCCCCGGCCTCGGCATCTCTATAAACGAGAGGGAAGTCAAGAAGCACCCGTTCGAGCAGGAGCTGCCGCAGCGCGTGTTCTACCGCGACGGCGGCGTGGGGGACTGGTGATGCGCACCCGCTGGCTGCACGGCGTCCTGCCGATCGTCCACGTCCCGTTCGCCGAGTCGGGCGAGATCGACCTGCCCTCCCTCCGCCGCGAGATCGACTGGGCGTACGCGCTGGGGGCGCACGGCGTCGGCACCGGCATGGTGTCGGAACTGTTCCGCCTGACGGCCGACGAGCGACTCGCCCTGACGGGCCACCTCGTCGAGCTGACGGCCGGGCGCGGGGCCGTCTTCGCCGGGGTCGGGGCGGAGAGCGCCGCCCAGGCGCTCGTCTACGCCCGGGCGGCCGAGCAGGCCGGCTGCGACGCCGTCATGGCGGTGCCGCCGCTGACTACCGCCCTGCCCGAGTCGCAGGTGCTCGACTACTTCTGCGCCCTGGCCGACGGTGTCTCGCTGCCGGTCATCGTCCAGGACGCGTCGAGCTACGTCGGCCGGGCGATCCCGCTGCGGGTCTACGTCGAGCTGCTCGACCGCTACGGCCCGGAAAAAATCCTCTTCAAGCCGGAGGCGTCGCCGATCGGGCCGAACCTGTCCGCGCTGCGCGACGCGACGAACGGCCGGGCGCGCATCTTCGACGGCTCCGGCGGCATCCTGCTCATCGACGCCTACCGGCGCGGCATCGCCGGCACGATGCCCGGCATGGACCTGCTCGACGGCGTCTTGGCCGTGTGGCAGGCGCTGCAGCGCGGCGACGACGAGGCGGCGTACCGGGTGTACTTCCCGGTGTGCGCGCTGGTGGCGTTGCAGATGCAGGCCGGCCTGGACGGCTTCCTGGCGATCGAGAAGTACCTGCTGGTGCGGCGCGGCGTCTTCCCGTCGGCCCGGCGGCGACGGCCGTACGCGTGGGACCTCGACCCGGAGACGGCGGCCGAGGTGGACCGGCTCTTCGAGCGGCTGCTGCGGGCGCTGGAATGAGTACGCGGCACCTCGTCCTCGCCTTCCTGTGCAGCGCCGCCGTCCTCGCCTACGTCCAGCGGCTCGGCATCAACTCCGCCGCCGAAACGATCGAGGCCGAGTTCGGCATCGGCACCGAGAAGTTCGCCCTGCTCGGCACCGCCTGGCTGCTCGGCTACGCCGCGCTGCAGGTTCCGGCCGGCTGGCTCGCCGACGCGATCGGCGGCCGGAAGGCCCTGGCCGGGTTCGCGATTCTGTGGTCGGTCGTGACGGCGTGCGTCGGCCTGGCGCAGAGCTTCGAGTCGCTGCTCGGCCTGTGGTTCCTGATGGGCGTGGCGATGGCTGGCGTCTTCCCGTCCGCGGCGAAGTCGGTCGGGGCGTGGCTCCCCGACGCGGAGAAGGGCACCGCCGCCGGCCTGATCGCCAGCTGCACCCTGCTCGGGGCGATGGTCGCCGCGTTCCTGACCGTCCGGCTCCTGTTCGATCTCGGCTGGTCGTGGCGCTTCATCTACGCGGTTTACGGCGTCGCCGGCGTGGCGTGGGCGGTGACCTACCTGGCGGCGACGCCGGAACGCTCGGTCGGCCGAGTCGCGTCGCCGGCGATGTCGCGGACCGACTGGTCGCGCCTATTCCGCAGCGCGCCGCTGTGGTTCCTTTGCGGCCAGCAGTTCTTCCGCGCCGGGGCGATGATCTTCTTCCTGAACTGGTTCCAGAAATACCTCAAGGAGGCGCGCGGCTTCGAGCCGGTCGATGCCGCCTACGCGGCGACGGGGGTCTTCCTCGCGTCGCTGGTCGGCAGCGCCCTCGGCGGCGTCTGCTCCGACGGGCTGCTGCGTGTCACCGGCAACCGCCGTCTCAGCCGGCAGGGGATCGCCCTGGTCGGCATGATCGTCGCCGGGGCCCTGTGCGCCGTTTCTCTCCAGATCGCCGACCCGGGCGTGGTGGTCATGATCTTCGCCGCCGGGGCGTTCATCGCGTCGTTCGGCGGCACGGCCGGCTACACGGTCGCGATCGAGTTCGGCGGCCGGCGGATCGGCCTGGTCTTCAGCCTGATGAACATGTGCGGCAACCTCGGCGCGGCGCTCGTCAACCAGGTGGTCGGCTCGCTGCGCGAACGGACCGGCTCGTGGGACGTGGCCCTTGTCGCCGTCGCGGTCATCTTCCTGATCGACGCCGTCTGCTGGGCGCTGCTCAACCCCAAGGAACCCCTCTTCGAGAACCCCGATGCGCCACGTTGACACGCCGCAGACGCGCTGCCGGGCCGGCGTCGCCCGGGGCGACATCACGCCGCCGGTCGGCATCTACCACCGCATGTGGGGGGCGGCGACCCACGAGCAGGCGACCGGCGTCCACCGGCCGCTGCTAGCGACGGCGCTGTGGCTCGAACCGCTCGCCGGCGACGCGGCCCAGGTCGTCGTCGGCATCGACCACTGCATCATCGACGGGGCCGACATGGCGGCGATGCGCACCGCTGCCGCCGAGGCGACGGGCCTGACGCCGGGCCAGGTGTGGATCGCCCTGTCGCACACGCACGGCTCCGGCTGGATGTCGCGCTCGCGGTCGCACCTGCCGGGCGGCGACTTGATCGGGCCGTACCTCGACGGCCTGCGGCAAACCGTTGCCCGGCTCGCGGCCGAGGCGAAGCGGACGAGCCGGCCGGCGACGATTACCTACGGCCAGGGCCGGTGCGCCCTGGCGGCGCACCGCGACTACCCGGACGCGGCGACGGGCCAGGTCGTGTGCGGCTTCAACCCGGCCGGCCCGGCCGACGACACGGTGCTGATCGGTCGCATCACCGGTGAGGATGGCCCGATCGGGACGGTGGTCAACTACGCCTGTCACCCGACGACGCTCGCCTGGCAGAACACGCTGCTCAGCCCGGACTACGTCGGGGCGCTGCGCGACGTGGTCGAGACGGCGACGGGGGTGCCGTGCCTGTACCTGCACGGGGCGTCCGGCGATCTGGGTCCGCGCGAGGGCTACGTCGGCGACGTGGCCGTCGCGGACCGCAACGGCCGGTCGCTCGGCTACGCGGTGCTGTCGGCCCTGGAGCTGCTGCCGCCGGCCGGGACGCGCTTCGTCTACGCCGGGCCGGTCGTCTCCGGGGCGACGCTCGGCACCTGGCGGCACGACCCGCTCGACGCGGCGTCGCTGGAGCGCCAGGCGGCGTGGTCGGCCCGGGAGTTGACGGTCGATCTGCCGTACCGGCACGACCTGCCGACGGTCGCGGAGACGGAGGCGGCCCACCGTCACTGGAGCGACGCGGAGGCGGCCGCGGGCGACGTGGACCGGGCGCGCGACTGCCACGCGATGGTCGAGCGGATGACGCGGCAGCTGACCCGGCTACGGGCGATGCCGGCAGGAAAGTTCTACCCGTACCGCGTCGCCCTGTGGCGGCTCGGCGGCGCGTGGTGGGTGTTCGCTCCGGGGGAACTGTACCAGGCGTTCCAGACGACGCTGCGGAGTCGGCACCCGGGGGTGCCGATCGTGGTGGCGACGGTGACGAACGATTGGCAGCCGGGCTACGTCCCGGCGGCGTCGAGCTACGGCTACGGCATCTACCAGGACGTGATCGCGGCGGTCGCGCCGGGGGCGCTGGAGGTGCTGACCGAGGCGATCGCCCGGGCTCTTCGCACATAGCCGCCGGCTTGCCGGCGGTCTTCGCAGCCGAAACCCCGCCGGCAAGCCGGCGGCTATATGCCGTAGCGGATCAACGTCCGCGGGAACCGGGCCCGTCCTTCCGGAAGCGACGGGCACAGCCGAAGACGACCGCCGCGGCCAGGCCGAGCACCGCGAGGCTCGACGGCTCCGGGACCGCCGTCAGCCGGACGTTGTCCACCGACGCCTGGACGAAGTTGAGGTTCGGGAAGTTGTTCGGGCCGCCGAGGATCCCGGACTGGGTGATCGCGAGCCGGATCGGTGCGCCCGTCGTCGTGGCGAAGTACGAGATGGAGAACTCCTGGAACGTCCCGAGCGGGATGCCCGTGATCGGTCCGGACGCGGCGACGACGCTGTTCCCGACGAGGATCTGGAGCCCCAGGACGCCGGGGTCGGTGTTGTTGTGGTGCCCGAGGGCGGCCGTGAAGGTGTACAGGTACCCCGCCTGCGTCGTCCCTACCGGCCCGGCGGTGATCAGCCGCTCGGTGGCCGGGTCGCCTTTGTTGAAGTTGAGGAACGCCGCCTGGGCCCCGGCGGCCGGGGGCGGCAGGAAGTTGAAGTTGCCCCCCGTGTAGAAGACGCCGGGCCGGGAAATGCCGACGAACCCGCCGGGGCCGGTTTGCAGAACCCACCCCGGGGGGTTGCCGAAGATGAACCCGGTGCCGCTGACGTCGGGGACCTCGAACGAGTCCGAGAAGATGATACTCGCCCGCGCGGGACTCGCCCCGAGCAGGGCACACGACGCGAGGAGCGTCACGAACGTTGCTCGTTTCATCGCCTACCTCCAAATAACCACTGGACGGGTGATTCCTGGAAGGCCGCGGTATGGGACCGTGGGCCACGGGCGACAGTACACCGTGCCCCGGTGGCCGCGTCAAGCGCCGACTCGCGTGATTGTCTTGCCGGGTGTCAGTCAAACGACAGCGACCTCAAACCGGGGCTCGCCCGGGCCGCTCCGGAAGGTCGCCGGCTGACCAAAAATGAACGAGGCCGGCGGGGTTTTGTGCTGTCGCCCACTCAGCACAAGAACCCCGATCCGGCCTGTCTCCATGGTAGCGCGGCGGGGCCGACGGTCAAGGGGGCCGCCTCACTCGATCCGGCACGCCTCGTCGAACGTCAGCCGGGGCGAGCGCGGGAAGAGCTTCGCGTCGTCGCCGTAGCCGAGGTTGCACAGGAAGTTCGACTTCACCGTCGTCCCGGCGAAGAACACCTCGTCGACCTTCGCCTCGTCGAAGCCGGACATCGGCCCGCAGTCGAGGCCGAGGGCCCGGGCCGCGAGCATGAAGTACGCCCCCTGCAGCGACGAGTTGCGCAGGGCGACGTAGCGCAGGACGTCCTCCGGCAGGTCCTTGAACCAGGACCGGGCGGCCGTGTGCGGGAAGAGCTTCGGCAGGTGTTCGTAGAAGTGGACGTCCATGCCGAGGATCGCCGTGACCGGGGCGGCCATCGTCTTGTCGACGTTCCCGGCGTGGAGGGCCGGCCGGAGCCGTTCCTTCGCGTCGCGCGACTTGACGAAGACGACCCGGAGCGGCGACATGTTCGCCGAGGTCGGCCCCATCTTGGCCAGGTCGTAGACGCGGACGAGCAGGGCGTCCTCGACGGGCCGGTCGAGCCAGGCGTTGTGGGTGCGGGCGTCGCGGAAGAGCAGGTCGAGGCCGTCGTCGGGCAGCGTCTCGGTCATGGCGTCCCCTTCGGTATCGATGGCGGCCCGTCGCCCGGGCCGGTGGGTACACGGTGCAATACCCGCGACGACGGCGGTTCTTTCAGCGGCGACGTCGGGTAGAATACGTCCAGTCCCCGGAGGTGTCACGATGCCGCTGCTCGACCATTTCCATCCGCCGCTGAGCGAGACGCGGAAGTGGGAGGGCTTCCACAGCCACTGGGCCTGCTCCCGCCGCGCCACTTCGCCGAGCCGCAGGTGTCGCACGGCCGGATCGAGGTGGACGTCGCCACCGAACGCCTTTCCGGCAACGGGGCCGCGTCCGGCCCGGCCGCCGCGTCGGGCGGCGTGGCGACGCTGGCCGTCCCGGTCTGGTCGCCGCCGGCCCCGTCGCTGGAGATGGACGCCGTGTTCGCCGCCGAGTTCACGGTGCTGGTCGTCAACACCGAGGCCGGCCCCACGCTTGTCGGGGCGATCGAACTCGTCAGCCCGAGCAACAAGGCCCGCCCCGCCGCGCGGCGGGCGTTCGCGATGAAGTGCCTGAACTACCTCAACGCCGGCGTCGGCCTGATCGTCGTGGACGTGGTGACGGAGCGCCGCGCCAACCTGCACGACGAGATGGCCGGCCTGCTCGTCGGCGACGCGCCGCGGTTCCCCGGCACGCCGTCGATCTACGCGGCCGCCTACCGGCCGTACCGGCGCGGCGACGCGGACAAGGTGGGCGTCTGGCCGGCGGCCCTGACCGTTGAGCTCGCACCGAGCCGTCAGGGCTGCTCGATCAAGCGGATTGCTTCCTTCGCCGCCTCGCGGATTTCTGGAGATGCGTCGTTCTTGGCAAGCTCCTTCAATTTCGCTGTTGCCTCCTTCGCCGCCGGGCCAATCCGACCCAGCGCGGACGCCGCCCCCCGTCGCACGAGCAGGTCCGCGTCAGCGAGTGCGGCAGCGAGGGCCGGGACAGCCCGGCGGGCCGCGTCGGCCCCGGCCCACCCCGGGTCGACCTTCCCCAGAGCTTCCGCCGCGCGCTGCCCGACGTAGTCGTCCTTGTCGGCGAGTGCGGCGACGAGGGCTGGGACGGCTTCCTTTGCCTCCGGGCCGATCGCGCCGAGCGCGTACGCCGCCCACCACCGCACGAGCAGGTCCTTGTCGGCGAGGGTGGAGACGAGGGCCCAGACGGCCTCCTTAGCCCCCGGGCCGATCGCGCCGAGCGCGGACGCCGCCCTTTGTCGAACGCCAGCGTCCTTGTCGGCGAGGGTGACGACGAATCCGGAGACGGCCCGCCGGGCCGCGTCGGACCCGGCCCACCCCGGGTCGACCTCCCCCAGGGCTTCGATCGCCTTCCCCCGCACGCCGTCGTCAGGGTCGGCGAGTGCGGCGACGAGGGCCGGGACGGCCTCCTTCGCCCCCGGGCCGATCCGACCCAGCGCGGATGCCGCCCACCGCCGCACGCCAGCGTCCTTTTCGGCGAGGGTGAAGATGAGGGCCGGGACGGCCTCCTTCGCTCCCGGGCCGATCGCCACCAGGGCGTCCATGGCATCCCGCCGCAGACTGCTTTTCTTGTCGGCGACGAGGGCGACGAGGGCCGGGACGGCCTCCTTCGCCCCCGGGCCGATCCGACCCAGCGCGGACACCGCCCCCTGCCGCAGCTCGTAGTCGTCCTTGTCGGTGAGTGCGGCGACCAGGGCCGGGACGGCTTCCTTCGCCCCAGGGCCGATCGCGCCGAGCGCGGAAGCCAACCACCGCCGCCCGCCGCCCTCGCCGACAAGGGCGGCGGCGAGGGCCGGGACGGCTCGGCGGGCCGCGTCGGATCCGGCCCACCCCGGATCGACCTTGCCCAGGGCCTCCGCCGCCCCCCGCCGCACGTGCAGGTCCTGGTCGGCGGCGAGGGCGGCGACGAGGGCCGGGACGGCCTCCTTCGCCCCCGGGCCGATCGACCCCAGCGCGAACGCCGCGTTCCGCCGTACTCCCAGGTCCTCGTCGGCGAGGGCGGTGACGAGGGCCGGGACGGCCTCCTTCGCACCCGGACCCATCGTTTTCAGGGCGTACGCCGCCCACTGCCGCACTCCCAGATCCTTGTCGGCGAGGGTGGCGGCGAGGCCCGGGACGGCCCGGCGGGCCGCGTCGGACCCGGCCCACCCCGGATCGACCTTCTCCAGGGCCTCCACTGCCTTCTGCCGCATGTACAGCTTCTGGTCGTCGGCGAGGACGGCGACGAGGGCCGGGACGGCCTCCTTCGCCGCCGAGCCGATCGCGCCCAGGGCCCTCGCCGCGCCCTGACTCACCTCAGGGTCCGTGTCGGCGAGTGCAGCGGCGAAGCGGGGGACGGCGTGCCGGGCCGCGTCAGATCTCCTCCACGCCGGGTCGATCTTCCCCAGAGCTTCCGCCGCCCACTGACCCACGGAGTCGTCCTTGTCGGCGAGTGCGGCGACGAGGGCCGGAACGACCCGGCGGGCCGCGTCGGACCCGGCCCACCCTGGATCGATCTCCCCCAGAACCTCCGCCGCCTTCTGCCGCATGTACAGCTTCCGGTCCTCGGCAAGGACGGCGACGAGGGCCGGGACGGCCTCCTTCGCCGCCGGGCCGATCCGACCCAGCACGAACGCCCCTGCCCGCCGTACTCCCAGGTCCTCGTCAGCGAGTGCGGCGATGAGAGCCGGGACGGCCTCCTTCGCCTCCGGGCCGATCCGCCCCAGCGCGGCCTCCGCCCACGACCGCACGCGGGCGTCCTTATCGACGAGGGCGGCGGCGAGGGCCGGGACGGCTTCCGGCCCCATCTTGACCAGGGCCTCCAGTGCCTTTTCGTGGAAACCTGGTTGGGCCTGTTGCAGGTCCGCAAGCAGCCAGGCCACCCGCCAGGCCGGCCAGGATCGCCACGCCCAGACGACGAGGACCAAGACGGCGATGACGGCGGCGAAGATGCGGATCCGAACGACGTTGGCGGGGTGCGAATTGGGGAGCCTTGTCACGGGCGTAGCCTCAGGTATGGTTTACCTCTGCTGTGCAATTCTCCGGAGCGTTCCGACTCGTTACGATTCGATCAGCCACCGGCCTTCGGAGGGACGGCCCCTTCGACCGGCGGCCGAATCCCGCTGACTACCCCGAACGCCGGCGAGTAGCCGTCCTCGCCGACGCTCGGTTTCGGGCGGACGATCAATGCCCGTGCCCGTCCGGCTGGAACAGCCGGTGGCCCTTGTTGCCGTGCGCCACGACGTACGCCACCAGGTCGAGGATCTCGTCGCGCGACAGCTTGTCGAGCAGGCCCTTCGGCATCAGCGACGACGGCGACTTCGTCCGGCCCTCCAGCTCGGCCTTCTTCAACACGCGCGCCTCCGCCTTCGCCAGCGGGTTCTCGATCACCTTCACCTCGGTCGGCGTCTCCTCCAGGATCATGCCCGTCACCGTCTGGCCCTGCTTCGTCTCGAACAGCCAGTTCGCGTACTTCTCGTCGATCTTCTTCGACGGCTCGATCACGTGCAGCAGGATCTCCTCCGCCGACGCCACCTTCGGGTCGAGCTTCGTCAGGTCCGGGCCGAACTCCTTGCCGACGCCCTCCATCTTGTGGCACGACACGCAGCTCGCCACCGTGAACATCGCCTTGCCGTTGGCGTGCGACCGGCCGCCCTTCATCGCCTTGACCTCGGCGAGCAGGTCGTCCACCTTCCACTCCGTCCGCGGCCGGCGGTCCTTGAGCAGGTCGTCCTTGACCGGCAGCTTCGCCTTCGCCAGGTACGCCTCCGGGTCGGCCTGGTACGCGTCCAGGTCCTCGACGACGTACAGCGACAGGTACATCCTCCGCCAGTGGCCGGGATAGGTGCACACGACCGGGTAGACGCCCGGCTCCTTCGGCGCGACGAAGCTCAGCTTCTGCACCTCGCGCGGCTGCAGCAGGTTGCTCGCCAGCAGGATCTTGTCCGACTTCGGCACGAACTGCCGGGCCTGAGCGTCCGGGCTCGTGGCCGTCGATTCGGCCAGCTCGCCGATCTCGGCCAGCGCCCCCGGCCTGGTGATGACGAGGTTGTGCGGCATCAGGTCGATGTTCTCGAACAGGAACTCGACCGGCTTGCCGGCCTTCACGACGACGACGTCCTTGTCGTAGGACATCTTCTCGACCAGGGTGCCGATACGCACGACGCGCACGCCCAGCTCGCCCAGCTCGGCGCGCGTCTTCCGGGCCGCGTCGGCCGGCAGCAGGCCGGCCAGGCCGTCGGCCAGGTCGAGCATCTCCAGCGCTGTCGGCGTCGTACGTTCCGCGGCCGGCACCTTGCGGATCGCCGCCAGCAGCACGTCGAGCAGCGGCTGGGCCTGTTCCTTGTCCCAGAAGCCGCGCGGCAGCCGCTGCAGCGCCGCGATCGCGTCGGCCCGATCCGCCTCCGACTCGCGGACCGCCTTGGCCAGCGTCTGGAACGTCTTCGCCTCCTGGCCGCGAACGGCGGTAAGGGCGTTCATCGCCGCCCGGCGGACGAGCCGCTCCGGGGCCTCGCCGCCGACGGGGATCGTTACCGACACGTCCGGAGCCGGCACGCCCTTCTTCTCGAACGCGACCGTCTTGCGGTCGCCGGCCAGCACCTGGACCGTGAAGCCGTCCAGCCGCTTGCCCAGGTTCGGGTCCGTCCGGTTATAGACGACGATCGAATCGATCGGCATCTCGGCCCCCAGGTCCACCTCCCACCACGGGTTCTCGGTGTTCTCCTGGGTGTGTGTCTGGCCGCCGGCGTTGTAGTTGCCGTTCTTGTTGCCGTCGATGCCGCGGGACGCCGCGCCGCCGGAGGCGGTGTTCTTCTGCGTCGCCTTGCCGTCGCGGGCGACGTTCTTGTTGTTGCTGTAGACCTCGACCTCGGCCAGAGTCAGCGTCCGCGCCCGGCCGGGCAGCTCGATCCGGACGTAGCGGCCGCGCGTGCCCTTGACGCCGGCCTCGGCTTGCAACTCCTTCGGCAGGCCGGCCAGCAGCGCCTCGACCTTCGGGTAGACGGCCGCCCGCTGGTTCGGGTCGGGGAACATCGCCACCGCGTTGACGAGGTCGCGCAGGTTGCCGGCCGACTTCAGGGCCAGTGTCCACGCCTTGTCCGCATTCCCATCGACGTTGACCAGCGCGACGTAGCCGATCTGGCGGATGACCGGCTGCCGCGACGCCAGGGCGAGCTTCTCCAGGTCGGCCCGGATCGCCGACAGCTCGCCGGCCGTCCGGCCATTGAGCAGCCGGATCAGGTCGAAGAGCGTCTGCTCGTCGCGGTTCTCGGTCCGGTCGTCGATCTTGGCGACGGCGTCGAGCAGGACGCGCAGCTCCGTCTTCTTGTCCTCGCGGGCCAGGGCGGTCAGCGCCTCCTGGCGGACCTCGTCGCGCACGCCGCCGCGGTAGAGCAGCTCCAGGTTGACGGCCCGGGTGCGGTTCGCCTTCAGCAGCTGCTCCGTCGGCATGTTCCGCAGGAAGAATCGCGCCCCGGCGTCGGTCGTGACGGCGATCGGCTTGTTCGCCTTGACCGCCTCCTGCCAGATCGGGTCGAGCGTCCGCCGGACCTCGCTCTGGATCAGGGCGGTGTACTGGTCCTGCGGCTGGTCCTGCGAGACGAGGACGACCTCGATCGCCTCGGGCACCGGGAAGAAGCTCGCCGCCCGGACCGCCTCGACGCGGACGCGCGCGTTCGGGTCGGCCGCCAGGGCGACGAGCCGCTTCAGGGCGTCCGGCACCCGGTCGCGCTGGTAGCCGAGCAGGCGCGTCGCCGCCGCCCGGGCGTGGAAGTCCTTCGACTTCAGCACGCGGTCGAGCAGATCGACATCGACGACGTTGTGGTGCGCGAGGGCCCAGAGGGCCTCCAGCCGCTGGTGCTCGTAGTCGGCCGCCTTCGGGTCGAGGGCCGCCTCCCACTTCTTGACCGCGGCGACGACGTCGTCGGTCTTGCGCGTGCCCAGCTCGATCTTGGCGCGGTAGCGCACCCGGTCCTCCGGCTCCTTGAGCAGGTCGAGCAGCGCCTCGACCGACTGGCCGGCGATCGGCTTCGGTGCCAGGAGCTTCGCGCCGTCGTGGGTGACGCGGTAGATCCGGCCGTGGACCTTGTCGCGGCTCGGGTCGCGGATGGCGTGCTGCAGGTGGCCGATGATCGGGTTGTGCCAGTCGATGAACCAGATCGCGCCGTCCGGGCCGATCTTGACGTCGGTCGGCCGGAAGTTCGGGTCGGTCGAGGAGAGGATCGGCTCCTGGTCCTCGCCGACGAACGAGCCGCCCTGGTCCTTGAGCTTGTAGCGGTTGATGCCCTGGAAGCCGATCACGTTCGGCACGAGCACGTCGCCCTGCATCTCGGCCGGGAAGTGCCGGCTGGAGAGGACCTCCATGCCGGGGCACGGCCGCGGGTGCTTCGGCCAGACCTTCGGCGGCCCGGGGTGCTTGTTCGGGTAGGCGAGATAGCTGGAGAAGAGCGCCCCGTCGTACGGGTTGGCGCTGGTGCCGTCGACGACGATGTCCGAGCCCCAGCGCGTGAAGACGTGGCCGTGCGGGTTGGCGAACCCGTGCGTGACGTAGACGTCGAACTTCTGCGCGCGCGGCTCGTAGCGGAAGACGGCCCCGTTGGCGACGCGCCGCGGCGGGCCGTACGGCGACTCGACCTGGCTGTGGTGGAAGGTGCCCTCCTGGAAGTAGAGCGCCCCGGCCGGGTCGAACGTGAAGCTGTTCGACGTGTGGTGCGAGTCGGCCGAGTCGAGGCCGTGGATCACGCGGCGCGACACGTCGGCCTTGCCGTCGCCGTCGGTGTCCTTGAGAAAGACGAGGTCCGGGGCCTGGGCGACGAGGACGCCGCCGTCGTAGAACTCGAACCCGGTCGGGCAGTTCAGCCCGTCGGCGAATACGGTCAGCTTGTCGGCCTTGCCGTCGTTGTTGGTGTCCTCGACGACGATGAGCTTGTCGTTGCGCACGTCGCCCGGCCGCCAGCGCGGGTAGCTCGGCCAGACGGCCACCCACAGCCGGCCCTTCGGGTCGAACGCCATCTGCACCGGGTTGGCCACCTCGGGGAACTCCTTCTCCGAGGCGAACAGGCTGACCGTCATCCCCTTGGCGACCTTCATCGCCTGGATCGACTCGACCGGGTCGAGGAAGGTGTGGGCCCCGTTATTGCCCTTGCCGGGCTTGTTCGTCTTGACCGGGATGTACGGCGGCACGTTGCTGTCATCGACCTTGAGATCGCCGCCGGCCGCCCGGGCGTGGACGAGCTTGTCGCGGTTGGCGGTCATCACGTCGAGGATCTCCAGCTCGCGCTGCTGGTCCTCGTAGTTCGACTGGCGGTCGGCGTACTGCTCGAACGCCCGGCCGCCGTAGACGTTGAAGCCGTCCAGGACGCGGTAGCGGTTGAACCAGTGGAAGTTCTTGTCCTTGACCGCCGCCCGCAGCTTCTCCAGCGCCGCCCCGGCCAGCGCCTGCTGTGGCCGATCGCCGAAGAGGGCGACGTCGATGGTCTTGGCGACGGCCTCGTTGCCCTTCTCGTTGAGGTGGACGCCGTTGATCGTGAGCGGCTCGCCCTTGCCGTAGAGGGCCTTCGTCGGCGTGAAGAGATCGACGAACGTCACCCCGGCCGCCTGGCACACCTCGGCCATCGCCTTGGTGTACATCTCCAGGCGGACGTTGTTGTCCTTGCCGTCGGAGAGGTTGCGGTCCTTGAGGTCCTCGTGGGCGATCGGCGAGAAGACGACGAGGCGCGGCGGCGACTTGCCGTTGTACTTCTGCTGGAGCGTGTTCGTGATGAAGGCCTTCAGGTCGGCCTTGAACTTCGGCAGGCCGGCCTCGCCGGCGAAGGATTCGTTGTAGCCGAAGAAGGCGAAGACGACGTCGGCCTTCGTGTTCGTCGTCTCGAAGCGGTTCTCGCGGACGCCGATCCGGCTGAAGAGCGGCTTGTTCTTCGGCTCGGGGACCGGGCTCGACCCGGCGAGCCATTCGTCGGGGGTGCCGAACGAGGCGGAGCGGAGGCGGAGGGTGAGCTCGTCGCCGGAGAAGCCGAGTTCGCGGAAGACGAGCTTGTGGCCGGGGAAGCGCGACTGGATGAGGGCCTCGATCCAGCCGTCGTGCTGCTGGCGTTCGGCGAGGGTGTTGCCGATGACGCAGACGTGGTCGCCGGGTTTCAGTTCCAGCGGTGCGGCGGGGGCCAGGGTCGCGACGAGGACGGCGGCCAGGACGGCCTGGAGGAACTTCATGCGAGCGGTCCTTTCCGGGGAAAGCAGGCGGGACGATCGTGTGGTTATGATGCCGGATGGCGGCCCGGTTCGCAAGGGGCCAGATGGAGACGAACGGATCCGAAGCGCAGGCATCATCACGAAAGCGCGAAAGGACGAAAGCACGAAAGGAGACCTATTTCCTTTTCGTGGTTTCGTCCTTTCGCGCTTTCGTGATCCTCTTCGTCATGGCCCCGCCGGGTCGGCGACGGCCGCCTCGATCTCGGCGAAGAGCCGGTCGGCTTCGAGCCGCTCCGGCCAGGTCAGGTTCTCGGCGTTGGTGCGATGCGGCGCGTACTGGGCCGGCTCGCCGAGCCAGGCGCGGACCCGTTCGGCCCGCCGTCGCGCCGCGTCGTTCCGACCGAGGCCGACCTCGGCGAGGGCCTGGTAGAGTTCGGCACAGCCGTCGAGCGGCCGGCGTTCCGACGCCTGCTTCTGGGCGTGGCGCGTCAGCAGCGCCGCCGCCTCGGCGTGGCGGCCGGCCCGGACGAGGGCCGCCCCGCGCGCGACCGGGTCGGTTCCGGTTAGGGTGAGGAGACGGCCCGGCTCGAAGGATGCCGGACGGACGGTACAGGCCCGGGCCTGTGCGATACCTTCCTTCGTCAGGGCCGGGACCGTCTCCGCGGTGGCCTTGACCAGGGCGAGCCGGCCGAGCGGGTCGGCCGGCGCGGCGAGGACGGCGAGCGCCCCCGCCGGCGGTACGCGGGCGAGTTGGTCCAGCAGTTCGCCACAGCGCGTTCGCCAGGCTGGCTCGTCGCCGAGGGCCAACTCGACCAGCGCGAGGCCGCGGCGGGCCTCGGTATCGTCCGGGGCGAGCCGGACCGCCGCGGCGAAGTCGTCCCGGGCGTCCGGCCAGCGGCCCAGTTCGGCCCGGGCCTGCCCGCGTCGGCGGTGCAAGGCCGCGTCGTCGGGCCGGGCGGCAAGCGCCTGGCCAAAGTGGAAGTCCGCGGCGAACCAGCGGCGCTCGAACTCGTGGCGGCGGGCCTCCTCGACCTGCCAGCGCAGGTCGAGCCGGGCCAGCGCAGCGCGGTACGCCCGCTCGTCGGCGTCCGGGAGCCGGGTCCGGTCGTGGACGTAGACGCGCTCGTTCCAGGCGAGGGCGATCAAGGTGCCGTCCGGGCTGTCGGCCACCGTGGCGAAGTGGGGCCCTTCGGGCGGGACAACCTCGACGACGTCGCGCGACGCCACGTCCCAGGTGCGGTTGCCGCCATGCCCCCGGGCGTGCAGGAGCCGGCCGTCCTCGCTGAACGCCACGTCGTAATGGCCCTGGCCGAGGCCGGTCAGGTGGTCGCGCAGGGACCCGGTGCGCGGATCCCAGACGCGGACGGAGCGGTCCCCCGCCACCGTGGCCAGGAGTGTCCCGTCCGGGCGGAACGCGAGGCTACTCACCGTGTCGGTGTGGCCGACCAGCGTCGTCGTCCGCGGCAGCGGCCGGGCGTCGTACACGCGCAGGCCGAGCCGCTCGGCCGCGACCGCGAGGTGCGTCCCGTCCGGGCTGAAGCAGGCACCTTGCATGGTGTACGAGTCCCCGTCGCGCAACTCGAACAGCACCTGGGCCGTGGCGATGTCCCACAGCCAGACCGCCCCCTGCGACCCGACCGTCACCAGGGTGGCCCGCCCTTGCGGATCGGCGGCCGCCGGGCTGAACGCAACCCGGCCGACGTCGACCCGCTTGGCGACGCCCATGCCGCGGTGTTCCAGGACGGCCAGGCCTTCGCCGGTGGCGGCGTCCCAGAGGCGAGCCGTCCGGTCCGCCGAGCCGGTCGCCACCCGGCTGCCGTCCGGGCTGAAGACGGCGTGGTGGACACGGTCGGTGTGGCCGACGAGCCGCAGCCGCTCCTCGCCGGACGGGGCGTCCCAGAGGCGGGCGGTCCGGTCCGCCGACGCGGTGACGACCGACGCCCCGTCCGGGCTGAAGCAGACGCTTTCGACCGCGCCGTCGTGCCCGCGCAGGACGGCCCGCGCCGCGCCGGTACGCCGGTCCCACAGCCGGGCGGTGCCGTCGGCCGACGACGTCGCCACCGTCCCGCCGTCCGGGCTGAACGCGACGCCGGTCACCCGGTCGGCATGGCCGACGAGGCGGAGCAGCACCGCCCCGGTGGCCGCGTCCCAGACGCGGGCCGTCCGGTCGTCGCTCGCCGTGGCGACCGCCGCGCCATCCGGGCTGAACGCCGCCTCGCCGACCGGGCCGGCGTGTCCGGCCAGGACGGCGACCTCCTCCCACGTCCGGGCGTCCACGAGCCGGGCCGTCCGGTCGTGTCCGCCGGTGACGAGCCGTCGGCCGTCCGGGCGGAACGCGACGGAGCGGACCGACCCGTCGTGCCCTTGAACCGGAACGAACCCCTGCGCGACGCGGGCGTCCCACACCCGGGCGGTCGCGTCGTGCGACCCGGTCGCCAGGCGCTGGCCGTCCGGGCTGAACGCCACCGCCCGGACCCGGACGTAGTGGCCGCGCAGGACGCGCCGCTCCAGGCCGAAGGCCACGTCCCAGACGCGCACCGTCCCGTCGAAGCCGCCGCTGACGATGCGCAGCCCGTCCGGGCTGAAGCAGACGCTCTCGACCGTGCCGTCGTGGCCGCGCAGCGAGTGCAACTCCCGGCCGGTCCGGGCGTCCCACAGCTTGATCTCGCCAGCCGCGCCGGAGGCGTAGTCCATCCCGCCGGACGCGAGGCGCGTCCCGTCCGGGCTGAACGCGACGCTGGCCACCATCCCGCCGTGGCCGCGGAGGGCGAGCAACTCCCGGCCGGCCGCCACGTCCCAGACGCGGACCGTCCCCGAGCCGGCGAAGGCGAGCCGGTCGCCCGGCCCGAATGCGACGCCCTTCGCCCCGCCGGCCGGGCCGTCGAAGACGGCCAGCCGTTCGCCCGTGGCGGCGTCCCAGACGTGGATCTTGCCGTTGGTGGAAACCGTCGCCAGCCGTCGGCCGGCCGGGTCGAACGCCGCCTCGAAGACGGTTAGGTCGTCGTCTTCCAGGGCGTGGAGTACCTCGCCGGTATCGACGTCCCAGATGCGCACCTCGCCGCCGAGGACCGTCGTGGCGACGCGCCGGCCGTCCGGGCTGAACGCCGGTCGTGCCACGGAGACCTCGTCCGGCTCGTGCCACGCCAGGGCGGCGACTTCCCGGTCCGTGACGGGATCCCAGACACGAACCGCCCCGTCCAGCCCCGCCGTGGCGACCAGCCCGTCCGGTCGGAACACGACCGCCTCGACGCTGCCGAGGTGGCCGCACAGCAGCGCCTGCCCGCCCCGGAAGTGCCGCTTCAGGTAGTACCACTCCCAGTCGCGGCACCGGGGCGGCACCCGGTCGAGCAGGTCGCCGGCACGCTCGGCGTTGCCGCGCTCCCACTCCGCCACGGCCAGGGCGAGCGTCCGGACCGCCTCGGCGTCTTCGCTCTTGCGCAGGGCGACGCCCTTGGCCTGGCCGGCGAGGGTCGCCGCGACGGCGAACCACGTGGCGACGGCCGCCCCGGCCGCCAGCGTCAGGAACACCGCCGCCACGAGCAGGGCGACGGCCCGGTTGCGGCGGCACCAGCGCCACAGCCGCCCGGCGGCCCCGACCGGCCGGGCGCGGACCGGCTCGCCCGCCTGGAAGCGCTTCAGGTCGTCGGCCAGGTCGCCGGCCGAGGCGTAGCGCCGCGCCGGGGCCTTCTCCAGCGCCTTGAGGCAGACCGTCTCCAGGTCGCGCGGCACCGCCGGGTTCAGGCTCCGCACCGGGACCGGCTCCTGCGAGCGCACCTGGTCGAGCGTCTCCAGCACCGTCGCGGCCTTGAACGGCGGCCTGCCGGTCAGGCACTCGTAGAGGATCGCCCCCAGCGCGTACACGTCGGCGAGCGGGCCGGCCTCGGCGGCGCGGCCCTCGGCCTGCTCGGGGGCCATGTACGACGGCGTGCCCATCACCGCCCCGGTGCGCGTCTGGAGCGAGTCGTCGTCGAGGCGCTTCGCCAGGCCGAAGTCGGTCACCTTCGGGGTGCCGTCGGCGGCGAAGAGGACGTTCGCCGGCTTGAGGTCGCGGTGGACGACGCCGGCCGCGTGGGCGGCGTTCATGCCGCGGGCGAGCAACTCGACCAGCCCGGCGGCCGCCTGCGGAGCCAGCGGCGAGCCGGCGAGCTTCTCCTTGAGGCTGCCGCCGGTCAGCAGTTCCAGGGCGCAGTACGGCTGGCCGTCCGCCTCGCCGACCTCGTGGACCTGGACGACGTTCGGGTGCTGTAGCCGGGCGACCGCCTCCGCCTCGACGCGGAACCGGGCCCGGTCCGACGCGCTGGCGTGGCCGGCGGCGAGGATCATCTTCAGGGCGACGAGCCGCTTCAGGGCGACCTGGCGCGCCTGGTAGACGACGCCCATGCCGCCCCGGCCGAGGACGGCGAGGATCTCGTAGCCGGGCACGGTCGGCAGGCCGGGACCGATGTCGTCCGCCGGCCGGGTCGGCTGCGTCTCGGCATCGATCGTGGTCGCTTGGCCGGCCGGGGCCGGCGCGGCGACGGTCGGCTCGGAGGGGTCGAGGGGCGTCGGGTCGGTCATGGGGCACCTGATACGGGCGGGGGCAGATCGGGGTGGATTATCCCACGCCGCCCGGCCGGCGACAACGAGGGCGTTCCGGCCAGGCGAACCCGGCACTTGACACCGAGAGGCCGGCGGTCTGTAATTGCCCGGGTATCCCCTCTCCGTTGCCGCGACGAGTTCGCCATGCCCCCTCGCCCTGAGAACGCCGCCCCTCCTCCGTCGGAGCCGCGGCCGCGCGTCTTCCTGAGCTACGGCCGGCGCGACGCCGCCGCCCTGGCGGAGCGGCTGCGGGCCGACCTGGAGCGGCGCGGCTTCGCGGTCTGGCAGGACGTCCGCGAGATCCGGGCCGGCCAGGCGTGGGAGGAGGAGATCCAGGCCGGCCTGCGCGGCACGCAGGTCGTCCTCGCCCTCCTCAGCCCGCACGCCGTCCGCCGGGCCGGCGGCCCGGCCGGCGGCGACACGGACGGCGTCTGCCTCGACGAACTCGCCTTCGCCCGGTTCGGCCAGCCGCCGACGCCGATCCTGCCGGTGATGGCCGTCGCCTGCGAGCCGCCGTTCAGCCTGTTCCGGCTCGACCACGTCGATCTGACCCGGGCGGCCGAATCGGAGGACGCCTACCGCCGCGGCCTGGAGCGGATCGTCGCCGGGCTGGAGGCCCTGCTGCGCGGCGAGCCGGCCGTCGTCCGTTCCGGGCCCGCCGCGCCGCGGGCGCTCGACTTCGCCGGCTTCCTCAACGACAAGCGGAAGGACTTCACCGGCCGGGGTTGGCTCTTCGCCGAGATCGACGCCTGGCGGTCGGCCGACCAGGAGCGGGCCCTGCTCCTGATCGGCGACCCGGGCGTCGGCAAGTCGGCCGTCGTCGCCCAGCTCGTCCACCTCAACCCGGCCGGCCAAATCCTCGCCTACCACTGCTGCCGGGCCGACGTGCCGGACACCGTCCGGGCGGCGACGTTCGTCCGCGGCGTCAGCGCCATGCTGGCGAGCCGCCTGCCCGAGTACGCCGCCCAGCTCGACCTGCTCGACCTGGCCGCCGTCCTCGACGAGAAACCCACCGCCGCGTTCGAGAAGCTCGTCCTGGAGCCGCTCGAACGGATCGCCGACCCGGGGCGCGGCGTCTGCTACCTGCTCATCGACGCCCTGGACGAGTCGCTCGCCGTCCGCCGGCGGGCCGACGACGATAAGAAGCCGGCCGGGCCGGACCGGCCGCCGGTCTCCTGCACGGCGGCCAAGGTGACGATCGTCGATCTGCTGGCGACCCGGCTCGACCGGCTGCCGGCCTGGCTGCGCGTCGTCGCGACGACGCGGAACGACCCGGCCGTCCTCCGCCGGCTCGGCGGTCTGCGCGCCCGGCTCCTCGATGCGAACGACCCGCGCAGCGTCGCCGACCTCGACCTGTTCATCGACCGCCGCCTGGCGACGCCGGCCCTGGCGAGCCGGCTGGCGGCGAGCGGCCTGTCGGCGGCGGAGGCCCGGGCCGGCCTGTGCCAGGCGAGCGGCGGCAACTTCCTCTACGTGCGGCAATTCCTGCAGGGGGTCGAGCGCGACCTGCACGGCTTCGGCCGGCCGGAGGTCCTGCCGCGCGGCCTGTCGGGCATCTACGCCAGCTTCTTCGCCCGCCCGTTCCCGACCCCGAAGGCGTTCGCCCGGGCGCGTGCCGTCCTCCAGGTGATGGCCGCCGCCCAGGAGGCGTTGACGCCGGGCCTGATCGCCCAGGCGACCGGCCTCGACGAGGAGGAGGAACTGTTCGCCGTCCTGGAGAAGCTCGCCCCGTTCCTGGTCGAGCGGGACGGCCGGGTGTCGCTCTACCACAAGTCGTTGGCCGACTGGCTGACGAACCAGGCGGAGGCCGGCGAGTTCTACGCCAGCCGGCGCAAGGGGCACGAGCGGCTGGCCGAGCTCTGCTGGCGGGAGTATCGCCGCGGCCCGGGCCGGATGGCCCCCTACGCGATCCACCTGCCGGCCCACCTGGCCGAGTGCGCGATGTGGGACCGCCTGGAGGCGGCCCTGACCGACCTCGCCTTCATCGAGGCGAAGGTCGCCGCGGACGACACGTCCGAGGCCGGCCTGTCGATCAACGCCGACTTCAAGCGGGCGGTCCAGGTTCTGCCGACCGCCGGGCCGGCCCTCGCCGCGATCGGCGAGATGGCCAACGGCCCGTGCCTGATCGCCGTCTCCCTCGCGCTCGAACTGGCGACCGAGCGGATGGCCGAACTCGAGGAGCAGGGCATCGCCCTCTTCTACCGGGCGTTCGGCGAGCGGTTCGTCCGCCACTGCCGGGAGAAGCTCGATAAGCACCTCCCCAGCCGGCGGGAGCCGCCGCCGTGACGCCGCCTACCCCTCGCCGACGAGCATCGCGTGGACGTCCAGCGGCGGCAGCTCGACGACCGTGGCGGCCCCGTCGCGCGTCACCGTCACCGGCCTGTCACCCGGCTGGCACACGAACCGCTTCGGCGCGTCGTCGGCGAAGCGCACCTTGACGCCGTGGATCGGCACGACCTCCTCGCGCAGCGGCACCTCGCTCGCCGGCAGGCCGTGGTTCGCCGTCGTGTTCACGCCGTTGAAGACGTGGACGACGGTCCTGCCGGCCTGCGTGAAGTACGTCGCCTGGACGCACATCGGCCCGACGACCCGCACCGGCACCGGCCGCGACGCCGCCGTTTCGATGGCACGGGCCAGGAGCCGCCGCTGGTACGGATAGGCGTAGCTCCACAGCGCCGCGTCCAGCGCCGCCGCGAAGTAGACGACCCGGCCCTTGCCGAACGGCCGTGTCACTATCGCCGACAGCGGCGGGCCGTCGTGTCCCTCCGGGTGCATCGAGACGGCGACTGCGGCGTCCTTGGCCAGGTCGCCGACGCGCACCAGCGGGGCCCGGCCGTTGACCGACCGCGTCGGCACCAGGAGGCGGAGCCGGTCGTCGGCCACGAGCGCGTGGTCGGTCCACGTCAGCCGGGCGACGCCGACGCGCTGCTTCCAGTAGTCGTCGTCCAGGGCGACGGCGAAGTTCGGATCGACGGCCGGCCGCGCCAGCGGCGTCTTCGGCCGGCCCTGGTAGCGCAGCCCGAACACGTCCGCCAGGGCGAAGTCGCCGCGCGGGCGGCCGAGGTCGTCGCACAGCGACGTCTCGCCCGTCGCGACCAGGCCGCCGCCAGCGTGGACGTAGTCGCGCAGGGCTTTCACCTGGGCGTCGGACAGGGCCGCCGCGTTCGGCAGGACGACGACCGCGTACCGGGCCAGGCCCTCCGGCGTCACGTCCCAGTCGTTGAGAAGCGTCAGCGGCAGGTGCTCCTCAGTCGCGGCGCGGAACGCCCCGAGGACGTGCGGCAGGAAGCGCTGGGCGATGTCCTTGTAGGCGTAGAACTGTCGCGTCTGCTCGCTGACGAGCAGGGCGGCCCACGGCAGCGGCGTCGCGCCGAGCACCCAGCGCTCGCGCCGCGCGACCTCGGCCAGGGACGCCTTCGCCGACTCGGCGTGGCCCGGCCAGCCGAGCGACTCGGCCGCGACGCAGCCGTGGCTCAGCGCGAGCAGGGTGCGCGTCAGCCGCTCGTGCGGCGGGAAGCTGTCGGTGCCGTACGGGCCGCCGCGCGACATGAGGTACGGCTCCGCCGCGGCAACCCGGCCGGCCATCGCCGCGCGCAGGTACGCCGCCCCGAACGCCGGGGCGACGCTGCCGCCGAGGTTCGTCTCGTCGAGCCACCACTCCTGCATGCCGAAGTCGAAGACGCGGTTGAGGCGCGTCGGCATCGCCCGCGGCGAGTGCAGGAAGTGGCCGTACCGGCCGGCGTTGACCGTCCAGGTGCCGATCACCGCGTCGGCGTTCGCCGCCTTGATCGCCCGCTGGAGCCGGCGGTAGTGGTCCTCCAGCCGTTCGCCGCGCCAGACGAGGTACTCGCGGTACGGCACGGCGTCGAGATCGACGCGCGGCGGCAGGTCGGCGGCGCGGTCCTTGCGGTACGCGGCGACGCACGCCGGGCAGTAGCAGATCGCCGGGTGGTAGTTGCCGTCGAACGAGAAGCCGTCGATGCCGTAGTCGCGAACCAGCTCGGCGCACAGGTCGATGAGGTAGTCGCCCCACGGGCCGAGGTTGCAGCCGAGGCGCGTGCCGAGGTCGTCGGTCGGCTTCAGCTTCAGGACAGCCCCGGTCCGGTCGGGGTGGATGCGCCAGTCGGGGTGCTTCTCGACGAGGGCGACCGGCGGAAACGGCGGCAGGCCGAGGCAGACGCGCACGCCGTGCTTCTTGGCGGCGGCGACGAGATCCTTGAACTTGCGGTCGTCCTCCGGCGACAGGCCGCCGCCGTCGCGGCGCAGCGGGAAGTACGGCCAGATGAGGTTCGTGTGGACGACCTGCGCCCCGGCCGCGGCCGCCTGGGCGACGTCGCCGGTGAAGGTCATCCGGCCGACCTGGCCGACCCACGCCGGCACCGCTGGTTCGGGATCAACCGCGAAGACCAGCCGGCCGGGGCGGTGGCAGACGAGCAGCGGCGCGACGAGGCCGCCGAGGAGGAAGGCCCGTCGCGTGCAGGTCGGCGGCGTCATGAAAGCAACTCCGTACGGACCGCACCGTCGCCGGCGATCGGCACCGGACGGCCCTGCCGGTCCGGGACGGTCGTGTGCGGGTCGATGCCGAGCAGGTGGAACGTCGTCGCCAGGACGTCCTTCGGCGACACCGGCGTGTCGCGCACCTCGCCGCCCTGGCGGTCGGTGCTTCCGACGACCTTGCCGCGGGCGGTGCCGCCGCCGGCCAGGGCGATCGAGTACGCCCGCGACCAGTGGTGCCGGCCCGCCCCCGGCGGCTTCGAGTCGATCCTCGGCGTCCGGCCGTGCTCGCTCATCCACAGCACGAGCGTCTCGTCGAGCAGGCCGCGCGCCTCCAGGTCCTCGACCAGCGCGCTGTACGCCAGGTCGAAACCGGGCAGGAGGTACTCGCGCAGGCGCGGGTAGTGGTAGGCGTGCGTGTCCCAGGCGCAGCCGCCGAACTGGCCGAAGCCGTCCCAGAAGACGGTCACGAACGGGCAGCCCGCCTCGACCAGCCGCCGGGCCGCCAGGCAGCCCTGGCCGAAGAGCGTCAGGCCGTAGCGCTCGCGCAGGGCGGCCGGCTCCCGGCCGACGTCCAGCGCGTCGCGCATCCGGCCCGAGCCGAGCAGGCGGTACGCCACCTCGCGGAAGCGGTCGTGGCCGTCGGTCGCGGCGGCGTCCATGCCGGCCCGGGCGCGGTCGAACTGCTCGAGCAGCGACCGGCGCAAGCCGACGCGCTCGAGATCGGGCGGCGTGTCCGCCCCGGCGGCGAGGCGGAAGCGGCCGTCCGGCGTCGTGCCGCCGTACGGGTCCATGAACTGCTTCGGCTGGCCCTCGCTGTAGCGCGGGACGAGGCGCGTCCCGGGGCCGTCGAAGTCGGTCCAGACCGGGTCGTACGCCTGGCCGAGGAAGGCGGCGAACGGCCCGGCGTTGACGAGGTTGTCCGTCTTCGAGTTGAGCATCCACGGCAGGGCGACGTTGCGCGGCACCCCCGGCCGGCTGCCGCCCCGTCGCTCATGGACGTAATCGACGACCGAGCCGACGAACGGCCAGTGGCGACCGTCGCGTGCCCGGTTCTCCAGGTCGGTCGTGTAGGTCGGCAGGCCGCTGACGACGTAGGCGACGCAGTGGAGCGGGTACGGGTGCGTCATCGACCGGACGACGGTGAGCCGGTCGGCGACCCGGGCGATGCGCGGCAGCCCCTCGCAGACCTTCAGGCCGGGCAGGCTCGTCGGGATGGCCTTCAGCTCGCCCTGGACCTCTGCCGGGGCGTCCGGTTTCGGGTCGAACGTCTCGTGCTGTGGCGGCGAGCCGTAGGGGAAGAGGAGGATGCACGACCGCGCCCGGCCGAACGACCGCTCCGCCGTCGGAGCCGCGTTCGCCTGGAGGCGGGCGAGGTCCGCCAGGCCGAGGGCACCGAGGCCGCCGACGCGGAGGAAGTCGCGGCGCGTCCGTTCGTCGTGGAGCGGGAGCATGGGGAGCCTCCGGGGCCGAGGGATCCCCGCCATCCTACCACCCGGCGAGCCGGGAGGAAGCTCATACCGACCGGTAGAGCATGACGACCGACCGCGCCCCGGCCGGGTACGTCGGGCCTGCGACCGCCGTCGCGGTTTGCCACGGGACGATGTCGTCCGGCGACGGCAGCGCCGTGTCGATCCACCGCCGCCACGGCTTGCCGTTCGTCGCCGGCAGCTCGAACTCCAGCCCCTCCCAGTACGCGTTCAGCAGCAGGTAGAAGACGAGGCCCTCCTTCTTCAGCTCCGCCTCGAACGCGACGCTGTGCGAGTGTTCGCCCCAGTCCGGCTGGTTCGGCTTCCGGCCGTGCCACGACTTGTTCGCCCGCCCGATCAGCTCGGTCAGGCTCACCCGCTGCTGCTCGTGGGTCACGTCGCGCTGCAGCCGGCGGGCGAGCAGCAGCTTGACGAAGCGGTGCACGTCGGCGTGCTTCTCGACCAGCGACCAGTCGAACCACGCCGACTCGTCGTCGCGGCAGTAGAGGTTGTTGTTGCCGTTCTGGGTGCGGCGTACCTCGTCGCCCATGACGAACATCGGCGTGCCGATCGACAGGAGCGTCGCCGCCAGGAAGTTCTTCACCTGGCGGTTGCGCAACGCCTCGATCGCCGGGTCGTCGGTCGGCCCCTCGACGCCGCAGTTCCAGCTCTTGTTGTCGTTCGCGCCGTCGCGGTTCTCCTCGCCGTTCGCCTCGTTGTGCTTGTCGTTGTAGCTGACGAGGTCGTTCAGCGTGAAGCCGTCGTGGCAGGTGACGAAGTTGACGCTCTGCTCCGCCTCGCGCTCCTTGTGGCCGTACATCTGATGGCTGCCGAGCATCCGGTCGGCGAACTTGCCCAGCGCGCCGGGCTCGCCGCGGAAGAAGTCGCGCGCGTCGTCGCGGAACCGGCCGTTCCACTCCTTCCACGCGTCGCCGACGAAGCTGCCGACCTGGTACAGCCCCGCTGCGTCCCACGCCTCGGCGTAGAGCTTCACCCCGGCCAGGGCCGGGTCGGACTCGATGTCCCACAGCACCGGCGGGTTCGGCAGCGGGTGGCCCGAAGAATCCCGCGACAGGATGCTCGCCAGGTCGAACCGGAACCCGTCGACGTGCATCTCCTCCGCCCAGTAGCGCAGGCTGTCGACGATCATCCGCCGGGCGACCGGGTGGTTGGCGTTGAACGTGTTGCCACAGCCGGAGTAGTCGGCGTAGCGCGCCCCGCCGTCCTCGAGGATGTAGTACGTCGCGTTGTCGATGCCGCGGAAGGAGAGGGTCGGCCCGCCGGCCCCGCCCTCGGCGGTGTGGTTGAAGACGACGTCGAGGACGACCTCGATGCCGGCCTTGTGCAGCGCCTTGACCAGGTCGCGGAACTCGTTGACCGGCCCGAGCGGGTCGGCGTTTGAGCTGTACGCCGGGTGCGGCGCGAAGAACGACACCGGCTGGTAGCCCCAGTAGTTGACCCGGCCGGCCGGGCACGCCAGCGGGTCGAACGCGAAGACCGGGAGCAGCTCGACGGCGGTGATGCCCAGGTCGTGCAGGTACGGGATCTTCTCGGCCATGCCGGCGTAGGTGCCGCGGAGCTTCTTCTTGACGCCGGAGTTCGGGTTGGCGGTGAAGCCCTTGACGTGCGTCTCGTAGATGACCGTCCGGGCCGACGGCCGGGCGAGCGGCAGGTCGCCCTCCCAGTCGTACGCGGCCGGATCGACGACGACGCTCTTCATCGCCGTCGCGGCGTTGTCGCCCGGCCGCTGGGCCGTCTCCGGCGTGTAGCCGGGCGGGATGACGGTCCCGCGGCCGTACGGATCGAGGAGCACCTTCTCCGGGTCGAATCGCAGGCCGCGTTCCGGCTCAGCCGGGCCGTGGACCCGGTAGCCGTAGACCTGGCCGGCGCGCACCTTCGGGACGAAGACGTGCCAGTAGTGGTACGTCCGGTTGACGACCGGGTCGAGGCGGATCGCCTTCGGCTTCGGGTCGTCGATCTCGCGGAACAGCAGCAGTTCGACGCCGGTCGCCGTGCGCGAGAAGAGGCTGAAGTTCGTGCCGTCGTCGGAAGGCGTCGCCCCGAGCGGGGCGGCCCGGCCGGTCGTGGGGGTTTTCATCGCGCCTCCGGGACGAGGGTGGCGACTTCGGTCCGGGGCTTCGGCGTCTGGAGGTAGGCCTGCTTCCCCCCGGCGAGGACGCCCTCCGGCCTGACCGTCGCGAATAGGTGTAGCGTCCGGGCGATGACGCCGGTCCAGCCGGTCTGGTGGTTGGCCCCGAGGCCGGCCCCGTTGTCGCCGTGGAAGTACTCGTAGAACTGGAGCAGGTCGCGCCAGTGCGGGTCGTCCTGGAACTTCGCCGTCCCGCCGTAGACCGGCCGGCGTCCGTCGGCCCCCCGCACGAACGTCGCGGCCAGCCGCCGGGCGATCTCCTCGGCGACCTGGTAGAGGGTCATCTGGTGGCCGGAGCCGGTCGGGCACTCGACGGTGAAGGCGTCGCCGTAGTAGGTGTAGTACTGCAGCAGGGCCCGGATGATGAGGGCGTTGACCGGCATCCAGACCGGGCCGCGCCAGTTCGAGTTGCCGCCGAACATGCCGCTGTCCGACTCCGCCGGCAGGTAATCGACCCGGTACTCCCGCCCGCCGACGTTCAGGACGTACGGGTGGTCGGCGTGGAAGCGCGACAGGGACCGGATGCCGTACGGGCCGAGGAACTCCGCCTCGTCGAGCATCTTCGACAGGACGCGCCGCAGCTTCGCCTCGTCGAGGATCGAGCCGAGCAAGCGGTTGTTCTGGCCGGGGAGGCGCGGGTCGTGGATCGCGGCGCACAGCTCCGGCCGGGAGGCGAGGAACCAGCGCAGCCGCTCGGCGATCTCCGGGTACTTCTCCAAGAGCCGGCCGTCGTAGGCCGTCGCGGCGCAGAGCGGCAGCAGGCCGACCATCGACCGGACCTTGAGCCGGCGCGACTCGCCGTTCGGCAGGCGGAGCACGTCGTAGAAGAAGCCGTCCTCGTCGTCCCACATGCCGGTCTGGCCGCAGTGCGCCATCGACGACGCGATCCACAGGTAGTGCTCGACGAACTTCAGCGCCATGTCGGCGTAGTCCGGGTCTGTCACCGCCAGTTCGGCGGCGATCTCGAGCATGTTCTGGCAGTACAGCGCCATCCACGCCGTGCCGTCGGCCTGTTCGAGGTAGCCGCCGGTCGGCAGCGGCGCGGACCGGTCGAAGACGCCGATGTTGTCCAGGCCGAGGAAGCCGCCCTCGAAGACGTTCCGGCCGGTGCGATCCTTGCGGTTGACCCACCAGGTGAAGTTCAGGAGCAGCTTTTGGAAGCAGCCCTTGAGCCACTCGCGGTCCCCCTCGCCGGTGATCGACTTCTCCAGCCGGTAGGTGAAGATCGTCGACCAGGCGTGGACCGGCGGGTTGACGTCGCCGAAGTTCCACTCGTAGGCCGGGATCTGGCCGTTCGGGTGCAGGTAGCGCTCCTTGAGCATGAGCTTGAGCTGCTGCTTGCCGAAGTCCGGATCGACGAGCGTCAGGGCGATGACGTGGAAGGCGAGGTCCCACGCCGCGTACCACGGGTACTCCCACTTGTCCGGCATCGAGATGACGTCGCCGTTGTACATGTGGTGCCAGTGGTCGTTGCGCGGGGCGGCCTTGCGCGTCGCGGCGAACGGGTCGGAGCCGCGCTCCTCGAGCCACTTATCGACATCGTAGTGGTAGAACTGCTTCGACCAGAGCATCCCGGCCAGGGCCTGCCGCATCACGTTCGCCTCGTCGGCGCTGAGCTTGTCCGGCGTCAGGTCGGCGTAGAACGTGTCCGCCTCCTGCTTGCGCGCTTCCAGCACCGGGTCGAACCCGGTCGCGAAGGCGGTCGCCGCCGCGCCGTTGCCGCCCGGCGGGGCGACCGGGGCGACGTTCGCCAGACGCAGCCGGACCGAGCGCGACTCTCCCGGGCCGACCGTCAGCGTGTAGTGGGCGGCGACCTTCGTGCCCTTGTTCGCCGGGTTGACGGCGTCGGTTCGGCCGTGGACGACGCACTCGTTGATGCCGTCCTTGACGTATGGGGTGCGGTTCGGCACGCCGAAGATGCGCTGCGTGTTCGTCTCGTTCTCGGTGAACAGCAGCGGGGCGTCGCCTTCGCAGGCGAGGAAGTACTCGCCCAGGGCCGGCTCGGCGGCGCGGACGACGCGCAGGCCGGGGCCGGTCGGCACCTGCTCCAGCGACGGCCGGGGGTCGCCGGCGTGCCAGGACCACTGGTTGCGGAACCAGAGCGTCGGCAAGACGTGGAGCGTCGCCGCCTCGGGGCCGCGGTTGTGGGCCGTGATGCGGATGAGGACGTCGTCGGTGCCGGCCTTGGCGTACTCGACGACGACGTCCCAGTAGCGGTCCTCGGCGAAGACGCCGGTGTCGATCAGCTCGTACTCGAAGTCGCCCCGGCCGCGCCGGCCGTTCGACTGGACGAGGTCGGCGTAGGGGAACGCCGCCTGGGGGTACTTGTAGAGGTACTTCATGTACGAGTGGGTCGGCGTCGCGTCGAGGTAGAAGTAGTACTCCTTGACGTCCTCGCCGTGGTTACCCTCGCTATTGGTCAGGCCGAAGAGGCGTTCCTTCAGGATCGGGTCCTGCCCGTTCCAGAGCGCGAGGGCGAAGCAGAGGCGCTGCTTGTCGTCGGAGAAGCCGGCCAGGCCGTCCTCCCCCCAGCGGTAGGCCCGAGAGCGGGCCTGGTCGTGGGTGAAGTAGCCCCAGGCGTCGCCGCCGTCGCTGTAGTCCTCGCGGACGGTGCCCCACTGCCGTTCGCTCAGGTACGGCCCCCACTTCCTCCAGGGGGCGGCGTGGTCGCGCGCGTCTCGGAGCCGGGTCAATTCCGCGTTCATGGGGCCCTCGTCGGTTATGTTGGCAGTCCGAGCAGGTACTTGTAATGGCCGGGGACCGGGTCGAGGTCCGCTTCGTCGGCCGGGGTGAACGGTTGCCGGTCGTCCCAGGGCGTCTCGGTGTTCGGCAGAGCCCACAGGTGGCCCGCCTCGTCGCGGACGACCCACTGCTGGGTGAGTCGGTCCACGTAGATCGCCACCACCTTCGGCGTGAGGGTCAGCATTCGTCGTCCTCCTTTACGGGTCGGTGTCGCGGGCTTCCTGCGACGGTCTTACTCCCCTCGCCCCCGCTTGGGGGGAGAGGGGTTGGGGGTGAGGGGGTGGAGACTTTCCGGAGTGGCAAGGCGCTGTCACCGCCGGGTTGCCCGCACCCCCTCACCCCAACCCCTCTCCCCCCGCAAAGCCGGGGGGAGAGGGGCTCCGGACTTCAATACCGCTCCGGGATGAACCGCCGCCCCTTGAGCGATGCCTGGTCGTCGTACTCGCCCTTGCGCGACCGCTTCGGCAGCTTCACCTTTTCGCGCGAAACCTTCTCGTACGGGACCCGTTCGAGCAGGTGCGAGATGATGTTCAGGCGGGCGCGCCGCTTGTCGTCGGACCGTACAACATACCACGGCGATTCGTCGGTGTCCGTCGCCTCCAGCATCAGGTCGCGCGCCCGGGAGTACTCGTACCAGCGGGCGTACGACTCGAAGTCCATCGGGCTCATCTTCCACTGGCGGAGCGGGTCCTCCAGGCGGGCCTCCATGCGGCGTTGTTGCTCGTCCTGGCCGACCTCGAGCCAGAACTTGACCAGGACGATGCCCGCCTCGACGAAGAAGCGCTCGAACCCGGGGATGTTCCGCAGGAACGCCTCGTACTGGTCCTCGGTGCAGAAGTCCATGACGTACTCGACGCCGGCCCGGTTGTACCAGCTCCGGTCGAAGATGACCACCTCGCCGCCGGCCGGGAAGTGGTTCAAGTAGCGCTGGCCGTACAGCTGCGTCTTCTCCCGGTCGGACGGGGCCGGCAGGGCGACGACCCGGAAGACGCGCGGGTTGACACGCTCCGTGATCGCCTTGATCGTGCCGCCCTTGCCGGCCGCGTCGCGCCCCTCGAAGACGACGACGACGCGCAGCCCCTCCTGGACGACCCAGTCCTGCATCCGGCACAGCTCGACCTGGAGCTTGGCCAGCTCCTTCTCGTACTTCTTCCGCTTGAGCCTGGCCGGGACGTCCGAATCCTCTTTACTCATGGCTACCTCCAGGGGACGGGGTGGGTTGCGGCGGCGCGGCCGGCCTCACGGCGCGCACGGCGAGGAGCAGGACGCCGAGGCCGACCAGCGTCACCACCAGGAGCATGACGACGACATCGGGGTCGTTCGGGTAACAGCCCGTCGCGGTGACGAGCGCCGCGGCGACGTTGCGCTGGCCGGTCGCCAGGCCGACGACGCTGCGCGAGCCGGCGTCCGGGCCGCCGAGGGCGTAGCCGGTCGCGAACGCCAGGGCGACGAACACCGCCGCGACGGCGATCGCCCCGCTGCCGATCGTGCCGAGCAGGGCCGGGACGTTCAGGCCGAACAGCAGGACCATCAGCACGACGAGGCTGACGTTCGTCACGACGCCGAGGGCCGGCTTGAGCCGTTCCGCCAGCGGGCCCCAGTACCGCCGCACGAGCAGGCCGGCCGCGAGCGGGACGAGCATCTGCGTCAGGAGCGGGTGGACCAGGCTCCAGAAGTCGGCCCGCATGCCGGGGATCAGCAGCGGCAGGGCGACCGGCAGGAACGCGGCGCTGGCGACCATGAGGAGGATCGTCAGCCCGACCGCCAGGCCGAGGTCGCCGTGGGCCAGCTCGGCGAGCTTCGGCAGGAACGGGGCCCCGGCCGCCCCGCCGAGCAGGAGCAGGCCGACCGCGTGCGCCTCGCGCAGCGGGAAGGTCAGCGCGTAGGCCAGCAGCGGCACCACCGCGAAGTTGGCGACGAGGGCGAGGACGACCAGACGGACCTGGCCGAGCGGGGCGACGATCTCGCGCGCGGTCAGGCTCAGCCCCATCGTCGCCATGCTCGAGACGACGAAGACGAGGACGGCCAGCTTCGCGACGGTGTCGAGCGCCTCGAACACGGTTCACCCCTCCGCGCCGCCGATACCCTGGTAGTCGCCGACGTCGGCCCGGAGGCGGTCCGCCGCGTCCGGGAAGGCCCGTTCGACCGCGCTGTGCAGCAGCTCCAGCTCCTGCCGCAGTGGGGCCTGCCTCCTCTCGGGTAGCGAGCGGATCAGGTGGGCGAGCAGCGCCCGCAGCCGGCGGGCGACCTGGAGGCTGCTGCCCCCGTAGTGGCGCACCTCGCTCACCGCGAGCAGGACGAAGTCCTCCCAGTCCGGGGTCGGGTAGACGAGGCGGAGGACGCCCTGCCCGTCGCGCACCTTGCCGTCGTCGAGCTTGCGCCGGCCGACGGCGAGGAGCAGGTAGTGGAGTTGGTCCAGGGCGAGGACCGCCGTCGTCGGGTCGTTGATGCCGGGGGAGAGGGCCTTGCACGCGACGTCGACCAGGATGCGGAACCCGAAGCGCGGGTCCTGCTCCATCGTCCGCTCCGACCCGACCGCGACGCAGCCGCGCAGCGCCGCCGGGTCGATCGCCCGGCCGGCCGCGGCGACGCGGAAGAGCGGGTCGCCGGGGGCGATGAAGTTGCCGACCTGCGGCACCAGCTCGACCGTCGCGTCCGCCTCGGCGGCGAGGCGGACGAGGTCGGCCTGGCTAAAGCTGAGGACGACGCCGAACGGTCCGGCGTGCTCGACGACGACGACAGGCGAGGCCGCCGCGCCGGGGCCACGAGGCGACGGCGGGGCCGGGTCGAACGGGTGCGGGTAGACGTCGGCGATGACGGCCCGCGTCTCGGCGGCGACCTCCTTCATGATCGCGGCCGGCCGCATCTGCCGGCCGACCTGCTGCACGAAGTAGAAGAAGAGCAGGATCGCGGCGAGGTTGGCGACGACCGCCGCCGCGACGAGCGTCTGCGGCACCGGCTCCTCGACCCGGCTCAGGGCGGCCAGCGTCAGGACGTAGGCGAACGTGTACAGGCCGAGGACGACCTTGACCGGCCGGCTCGACAGCACCTGGACGATGACGCGCGGGCTGATCTGCTGGCTGGCCAGCTGCAGGACGATCAGCAGCGACGACAGGACGAAGACGATGAACGTCAGCATCGACGACGTGAACGCCCCGAGGACGGCCCGCGCCCCGTCGACGCTGAAGTTGAAGCCGGCCCCGCCGCTCTGGGCGTCGAACCACCGCAGCGCCGGCGTGACGAGCAGGGCCGCGACCAGGCCGAGCGCCGGGTACGTCAAGAGCGACGTCCGCAGGAACCGCCGCCACTGGTGCCGTTCGTTCCACGTCATGGGCGAGCCTCCCCTTCGGCCGTCACTCGACCGGGCACGCCGCCGCGTGCCAGATGTCGGCCGCGTACTCGGCGATGGTCCGGTCGCTGGAGAACTTCCCCGACCCGGCCACGTTCAGCACGACCATCCGCGCCCACGCCTCGCGGTCGCGGTACCGCTCGCCGAGGGCCTGGTGCGCCTGGCCGTACGCGGTCAGGTCGGCCAGGTGGAGGTAGTAGTCCCCCTTCGTCAGCAGCGTCTCGCGGATCGGCTCGAACACGCCCGGTTCGTCGCGGCTGAAGTGGTCGCCGAAGATCAGGTCGAGCGCGGCGCGCGTCTCCGGCTCGTGGTCGTAGTGCCAGCGCGGGTTGTACCAGCCCCGGCTGCTCGCGACCTGGTCCGCCGTCAGGCCGAACAGGAAGAAGTTCTCCTCGCCGGCCTCCTCGGCCATCTCGATCGTCGCCCCGTCGCGCGTGCCGATCGTCAGCGCGCCGTTCATCATGAACTTCATGTTCCCGGTGCCGCTCGCCTCGTAGCCGGCGGTCGAGATCTGCTCCGAGACGTCCGTCGCCGGGATGAGCCGCTCGGCGAGCGTGACGCTGTAGTTCGGTAGGAACACCACCTGGAGCCGGCCCTTGACCGCCGGGTCGGCATCGACCACGGCGGCGACGCTGTTGATGAGCTTGATGATGACCTTCGCCAGCTTGTACGCCGGGGCGGCCTTGCCGGCGAAGAAGAACGTCCGCGGCGGCACGTCGAGCTTCGGGTCTTCCCGCAGCCGGTTGTACAGCACGACGACGTGCAGGACGTTGAGCAGCTGCCGCTTGTACTCGTGGATGCGCTTGATCTGGCTGTCGAAGATGCTGTCCGGGTCGACGACCCGGCCGGTCTCCGCCTTGAGCCAGTCGGCGAACTTCCCCTTCGCGTCGCGCTTCACCTGGCGGAACAGCTCGCGGAACGCGGCGTCGTCGGCGTGCTTGCGCAAGCCGCGCAACTGGTCGAGGTCGGTCACCCAGCCGTCGCCGATCGCGGTGGTGATGAGGTCCGACAGGCCCGGGTTGCAGAAGCGGAGCCAGCGTCGCGGGGTGACGCCGTTCGTCTTGTTGTTGAACCGCTCCGGGAAGACGTCGGCGAAGTCCTTGAGCAGCTTCGTCCGCACCAGCTCGGAGTGGATCGCCGCGACGCCGTTGACGCTGTGCGACCCGACGACGGCGACGTGGGCCATGCGGACGTGCCGGCCGTTCGGCCCGTTCGGGCCGTTCTGCTCCTCGATCAGGCTCATCCGCCGGATGCGGTCGCTGTCGGCCGGGTAGCGCTGCCCGACGTCGTCGAGGAACTGGCGGTTGATCTTGTAGACGATGTCGAGCAGGCGCGGGCAGATCAGCTCGAAGAACCGGACCGGCCACTTCTCCAACGCCTCGGGCAGCAGGGTGTGGTTCGTGTAGCCGAGCGTCCGGACGGTGACGTCCCACGCCTCGTCCCAGCCGAGGCCGGCCTCGTCGAGCAGGATGCGCATCAGCTCCGGCACCGCCATCGCCGGGTGGGTGTCGTTCATCTGGATGGCGGCCTTGTGCGGCAGGGCGCGCCAGTCGTCGTTCGTCTTCTTGAACCGGGCGGTCAGGTCGGCGAGCGAGGCGCAGACGAGGAAATATTCCTGCACGAAGCGCAAAGCCTGGCCGCGCACGGTCGAGTCGTCCGGGTAGAGGACGCGCGTCACCGACTCGGCGACGAGCCGGTCGAGCATCGCCCCGACGAAGTCGCCGGTCGAGAACTCGCCGAAGTCGAAGAAGTCCGGCGACGACGCGCCCCAGAGCCGGAGCGTGTTGATCGTCTTGCCGCCGTGGCCGACGACCGGCCGGTCGAACGGCGTGCCGACGAGCCAGCTCGCCTTGCCGGGCACGGCGACGAGCGTGCCGTTCTCCATCTTGAACGAGCAGCCGAGCGGCACCCGCACCGCCTCCTCCGGGCGGGCGACCTCCCACGGGTCGGGGCGGCGCAGCCAGTTGTCCGGGTGCTCGACCTGGTGGCCGTGGTCGATCGCCTGGCGGAAGATGCCGTACTCGTAGCGCAGGCCGTAGCCGAACGCCGGGATCTGGAGCGTCGCCAGCGAGTCGATGAAGCACGCCGCCAGCCGGCCGAGGCCGCCGTTGCCCAGGCCGGCGTCCGGCTCCTGCTCGACGACCTGGGTCCAGTCCTGGCGCGGGTCGGAGCCGAGGTCCTCGCGGACGTAGCCTTCGACGCCGAGGTTGAGGATGTTGTTGACGAGCGACCGGCCGATGAGGAACTCCATCGACAGGTAGTAGACACGCTTCGCGTTCGCCTTCGCGTGCGTCTCCTGGGTCAGGAGCCAGCGCTGGGTGAGGACGTCGCGCAGCGACCGGGCGACGGCCTCGAAGCGCTCGCGCTGGCTTGCATTCTCCAGCCGGACGGCGTGGTCGAAGACGACGTGGCGGTCGTACAGGTCGGCCCCGGGAAAGGCGAGCGGGCCGGCCTCGTAGCGCTTCAGGGAGGGGTCGATGCTCATGGTCAGGCTCCGGGTGCGGGTGTCGCTTGCTTCGCGGCCCAGCGGGCGTGGTGCTCGCGGAGGACGGCGAGGGCTTCCTCGCCGGTGTCGACCGTGACCGGGATGTCGAAGTCGCCGGGGCTCGCCAGCTCGAACCCGGGCCGGAGCATCGCCCGGCGGGCCCAGTCGACCAGCTCGCGCCACATCGGCCCGACGAGGACGAGCGGCGCGTCGAGCTTGCGGACCTGGAGCAGCTGCCAGATCATCGCCGCCTCCAGGAGCGTGCCGACGCCGCCCGGGACGACGACGAACGCGTCGGACGCGAGGACGAAGTGGTGCAGCCGGGAGAAGAACGTCCGGTGCTCGAACGCGTCGGTGACGAAGGCGTTGACGTCCTGCTCGAACGGCAGGTGGACGCGGATGCCGACCGAGCCGGTCGGCGTCCCGCTCGCGGCGGCGGTGCCCTCGTTGGCGGCTTGCATGAGGCCGGGGCCGCCGCCGGTGATGACGGTGCAGCCCATCCGGGCCAGCTCCGCCGCCACGTCGCGCACCGCGCCGTAGACCCAGTGGTTCGGGTCGATCCGCGCCGAGCCGAAGATCGTGACGCGGTAGTCCGCCCGGCGCGTCGGCCGGAGGCGCGTCAGGTTGTTGACGACCTCCCACAGGCCGAGGATGGCCGCCTTGACGACCTCGATCGTCGCCGGTTCGTCGCCGAGGCTGACGGCGTCGCCGCCGGGCGGGGCAGGGGGGTTGTCGCTGGACATGGTCGCGTCTCCTGTTCTTGCCCCCCTCTCCCCCCGGCTTTGCGGGGGGAGAGGGGCCGGGGGTGAGGGGGGTGACGGCCGGTCGTGGTGAGAAGGCGCTGCCAGCACCTAACAGCCTCCGCCCCCCCTCACCCCGACCCTTCTCCCCCCGCAAAGCCGGGGGGAGAGGGGCTTCCGGGCCGGCCCCCTACACGTTGTCCCCCTCCGTCGAGGTGGCAGCCCGGCCGCCGCCGCTCTTGCCCCACTGCCAGCCGCTGATCGCCGGCAGGTCGTCGCCGTGCTCGCGGATGTACTCCCGGTGCTCGATCAGCTTCTCGTGGATCGCCTGCTTGAAGTACGCCGCCTTCGACCCGAGCTGCGGCAGCCGGTCGATCACGTCCTCGACGAGGTGGAACCGGTCCAGGTCGTTCATGACGACCATGTCGAACGGCGTCGTCGTCGTGCCTTCTTCCTTGTAGCCCCGGACGTGCAGGTTCTTGTGGTTCGTCCGGCGGTACGTCAGGCGGTGGATCAGCCACGGGTAGCCGTGGAACGCGAAGATGACCGGCTTGTCCTTGGTGAACAGGACGTCGAAGTCCCGGTCCGGCATGCCGTGCGGGTGCTCGCTCGGCGGCTGGAGCTTCATCAGGTTGACGACGTTGACGACGCGCACCTTGAGTTCCGGGATGTGCCTGCGGATCAGCTCGACCGCGGCGAGCGTCTCCAGGGTCGGCACGTCGCCGCAGCAGGCCATGACCACGTCCGGCTCGCCGCCCTTGTCGTTGCTGGCCCACTCCCAGATGCCGAGCCCAGCGGTGCAGTGCTTGACGGCCTGGTCCATGTTGAGCCACTGCGGGGCGGGCTGCTTGCCGGCGATGACGACGTTGACGTAGTTCCGGCTACGGAGACAGTGGTCCGTCACCGACAGGAGCGTGTTCGCGTCCGGCGGCAGGTAGACGCGGATGACCTCGGCCTTCTTGTTGACGACGTGGTCGATGAACCCCGGGTCCTGGTGGCTGAGGCCGTTGTGGTCCTGCCGCCAGACGTGCGAGCTGAGGAAGTAGTTGAACGACGCGACGTCGCGCCGCCACGGGATGTGGTTGCACGTCTTGAGCCACTTGGCGTGCTGGTTGAACATCGAGTCGATGATGTGGATGAACGCCTCGTAGCAGCTGAAGAAACCGTGCCGGCCGGTCAGCAGGTACGCCTCGAGCCAGCCCTGGCACTGGTGCTCGCTGAGCACCTCCATCACCCGGCCGTCCGGGCTGAGCTTGTCGTCCTCGGGGTAGATCTCGGCCATGTAGCAGCGCGTCGTCACGTCGAGGACGTCCTGCCAGCGGTTTGAGTTGTTCTCGTCCGGGCTGAACAGGCGGAAGTTCTTGCTCGCCAAGTTGAGCTTCATCACGTCGCGGAGGAACTTGCCCATCTCGCGGGCCGCCTCGGCGGTCGTCGCCCCGGGGCTCGGCACGGCGACGGCGTAGTCGCGGAAGTCGGGCAGGACGAGGTCGCGCAGCAGCAGGCCACCGTTGGCGTGCGGGTTGTCGCTCATCCGGCGGTGGCCCTTCGGGGCCAGGTCGGCGATCTCGGCCTTGAGCCGTCCGTCGGCGTCGAAGAGTTCCTCCGGCTTGTACGACTTCATCCACTGCTCGAGGACCTTGATGTGCTCCGGCTTGTCCATGTCGCCCATCGGCACCTGGTGCGACCGCCAGTAGTCCTCGCACTTCTTGTCGTCGATGTACGCCGGGCAGGTCCAGCCCTTCGGCGTCCGGAAGACGATCATCGGCCAGGCCGGCCGCTTGAGGTTGCCGTTGTTCCGCGCGTCGGCCCAGATGCGCTTGATCTCGGCGACGCAGGCGTCCATGACGCCGGCGAGCTGCTGGTGGACGTCGGCGGGATCTTTGCCCTCGACGAAGTACGCCTTGTAGCCCATGCCCTTGAAGAACGCCTCCAGCTCGTCGCGCGGGATGCGGGCGAGGAAGCACGGGTTGGCGATCTTGTAGCCGTTCAGGTGGAGGATCGGCAGGACGGCCCCGTCCCGGGCCGGGTTGAGGAACTTGTTCCCGTGCCAGCCGGTCGCCAGGGCCCCGGTCTCCGCCTCGCCGTCGCCGACGACGCAGGCGACGATCAGGTCCGGGTTGTCGAACGCCGCCCCGTAGGCGTGGCTCAGCGCGTAGCCGAGTTCGCCGCCCTCGTGGATCGAGCCCGGCGTCTCCGGGGCGACGTGGCTCGGGATGCCGCCGGGGAAGCTGAACTGCTTGAACAGCTTTTTCATCCCGGCGGCGTCCTGGCCGATGTTCGGGTAGACCTCGCTGTACGTCCCTTCGAGGTAGGCGTGGGCGACGAGGGACGGACCGCCGTGGCCGGGGCCGATGATGTAGATCACGTCCAGGTCGTCCTTCTTGATGACCCGGTTGAGGTGGACGCAGAGCATATTCAGGCCGGGCGACGTGCCCCAGTGGCCGAGGAGGCGCGGCTTGATGTGCTCGCGCTTGAGCGGCTCGCGCAGGAGCGGGTTGTCGAGCAGGTAGATCTGGCCGACGGAGAGGTAGTTCAGGGCCCGGAAGTAGGCGTCCATCTTCCGCAGGTCGTCGGCCGAGAGCGGGGCCTTGTCGGTGCCGTCCTTCGCTGCTTGCGCCACGGGTCTACTCCTCGTTCGGGGTCAGAATCGGTTCACGGGCCTGCGGGCGACACGGGTATCAATACGGCCTCGGCCAGCCGTCACGTCACTTCGCGGACCAGGACGCCCCGGCTGCGGTCCTGTCCGGGAACCTTGCCGCGCAGCAGGACGACGTGCTGCCCGGGGCGGAGCAGGCCGCGCGCCCGGCCCCAGTCGATCGCGAAGGCCAGCTCCTGCTCCGGCGTGGTCGGCCCGGGCAGCACCGCCGGGACGACGCCCCAGCACAGGGAGAGCGTCCGGGCGAGCGGCTCGGCGTGGGTCAGGGCCAGGATCGTCGCCCCCGGCCGGCGATTGCTCAGGGCGAGGGCGGTCCGGCCGGACTCTGTCGCGACGACGAGGAGCGGGGCGTCGAGCCGGTCCGCGGCCAGGCAGGTGGCGTCCACCGTGGCCTCGGTGATCGGCTCGACGAACCCCGCCAGGGAGGCCGCCCCGCCGGTGGCCGGGCGGGACGCCTCGGCCGCGGCGCAGATCCGCCGCATCGTGGCGACCGTCTCGACCGGGTAGTCGCCGATCGCCGTCTCGCCGGAGAGCATGACCGCGTCGGTGCCGTCGAGGACGGCGTTGAACACGTCGCTCGCCTCGGCCCGGGTCGGCCGGCTGGAGTGCTCCATGCTGTTGAGCATCTGCGTCGCGGTGATGACCGGCCGGTGGGCGGCGTTGCACAGGGCGATGACCCGCTTCTGGATCGCCGGCACCCGGTGGACGTCCATCTCGACGCCGAGGTCGCCGCGCGCGACCATGACGCCGTCCGTCGCCGCGACGATGGCCTCCAGGTCGCGCACCGCCTGCGGCTTCTCGACCTTGACGACGATGCGGGCCGGGCACTTGCGGGCCTCCAGCTCGCGACGTAGCCCGGCCACGTCGGCCGCGCCGCGGACGAACGACAGGCCGACGAACTCGACGTCGCCGGCGTGGCGGGCGGTCCAGTCGAGGTCGCGCAGGTCCTTCTCGGTGAGCGACGGGACCGCCAACTCGGTGCCCGGCAAGTTCAGGCCCTGGCGCGAGCGCAGCCGGCCCGGCAGCGTCACCTTCAGCTTCGCCCAGCCGGGGCCGACGGCGGTGGCGACCATGCCGACGTTGCCGTCGGCGAACAGGACCGCCTCGCCCGGCTTGAGGTCGGCCGTCAGCCCGCGATAGGTACACGTCAGCTCGTGCGGGTCGTCCGACGTGCGGACCTCGACGAGGGTGAACTCCGCGCCGGGCGGGCATTCGACCACGTCGCCCGGGATCGGGCCGAGCCGCATCTTCGGGCCGCACAGGTCCTGCAAAACGCCGACGTGCCGGCATAACTCCCGGCCGACGGCGCGGATGTCGGCCAGCGTGGCGGAGTGCTCCTCGTGGGTGCCGTGCGAGAAGTTGAGCCGAAAGACGTTGACGCCGGCCTCGACCAGGCGGCGCAGCACCGCCGGGGCGCGCGACGCCGGGCCGACCGTGGCGACGATCTTCGTGCGGGTGGTCGGCAACTCGTCGCCCATGGCCCCCTCCCGGCTCATTGCCCCAGTTCGTCGAGCGCCTGGCGGATGACGGCGGCGCTGGCCCGCAGCTGGCCGGTCTCCTCCGGGCTCAGCGGCAGCGGGAACGTTTCCAGGACGCCCTGCCCGCCGACGAGGCGCGGCAGCGACACGGTCACGTCGCGCACGCCGGCCACGTCGTCGGTCGGGGCGCAGACGGTCAGCACCGACCGCTGGTCGTGCAGCACCGCGTCGAGGACGCGGGCCAGGGCGCAGCCGATGCCGTAGTACGTCGCCCCCTTGCCGGCGATGATCGTGTACGCCGCCCGCCGCACCTTCGTGTCGATGTCCTCCCGGACGGCCTCCGGCTGGTCGATGCCGCGCAGCCGGGCGAACGCGGCCAGCGACATGCCGCCGACGGTGGCGAGCGACCAGGTCAGCACCTCCGAGTCGCCGTGCTCGCCGACGACGTAGGCGTGGACGTGGTGCGAATCGACGCCGCAATGCGCGCCGAGCAACGCCCGGAACCGGGCCGTGTCCAGGGTGGTTCCGGACCCGAGGACACGCCCGGCCGGGACGCCGTGGCGGGCGGCGAACCGGGCGGCGACGTGCGTCATCACATCGACCGGGTTCGTCGCGACGACGAGGGTCGCCCCCGGGGCCCGGCCGACCACCTGCGGCACGACCTCGGCGAAGACGGCCGCGTTGCGTTGCAGGAGTTGCAGGCGCGTCTCGCCCGGCTTCTGGCCGACGCCGGCGCAGAGGACGACGGCCCGGCAGCCGGCCAGGTCGTCGTAGGTGCCGGCCCGGACGACGAGCGGGTGGGCGAACGGCACCGCGTGGCGGATGTCGTCCGCCTCGGCCTCGGCCCGGGCGTGGTTCTTGTCCACCAGGACGACCTCGCGCCCGATGCCGCGCATTACCAGGGCGTACGCCGCCGTCGCCCCGACGAAGCCGCTGCCGACGATGCCGACCTTCATGACGGCCTCCGCTGGGCGACCTGTTGCTTCGCCGCCGCGACGACGTGCTCGACCGTGAAGCCGAACTTCTTCTGCAGTTCCTTCAGCGGGGCCGACGCCCCGAACGTCGTCATGCCCAGGGCCTGCCCCGTCGGTCCGACGTAGCGGTCCCAGCCGAACGTCGATGCCAGCTCGACCGAGACGCGGGCCGTCACCGCCGACGGGAGGACACTCTCGCGGTAGCCGGCGTCCTCCCGGCAGGCCTTCTCGAACAGCTCCCACGACGGCATGCTCACGACGCGGGCCTTGACCCCCTCGGCGGCGAGCTTCTCGTACGCCTCGACGCACATCGCGACCTCGCTGCCGGTCGCCAGGAGGATGACGTCCGGCTTGCCGCCCGGCGCGTCGGCCAGGACGTACGCCCCCTTGCGGAGGCCGGCGGCCGGGCCGTACTTCGCCCGGTCGAGGGTCGGCACCGCCTGCCGCGTCAGGATGAGGCAGACCGGGTCGTGCTTGCGTTCCATTGTGAACCGCCACGCCTCGACGACCTCGTTCGCGTCGCACGGCCGCAGGGTAATCAACCCCGGGATGGCGCGGAGTGACGCGAGGTGCTCGATCGGCTGGTGGGTCGGGCCGTCCTCGCCGACGGCGATCGAGTCGTGCGTGAAGACGTAGACGACCGGGATCTCCATCAGCGCCGCGAGGCGGAGCGGGTTCCGGCCGTAGTCGCTGAAGATGAGGAAGCCGGAGCCGTAGGAACGGATCTTGCAAAGCGACAGGCCGTTGAGGATCGCCCCCATCGCGTGCTCGCGGACGCCGAAGTGGAGGTTGCGCCCGGCGTGACTGTCCGCCTGGAAGTCGCCCGCCCCGTCGAACGTCAGCCGCGTCTTGCACGACGGGGCCAGGTCGGCCGAGCCGCCCATGATCCACGGCACGTTGCGGCCCAGCGCGTTCAGCACGACGCCGGACGTCTCGCGGGTCGCCTTGCCTTTCGGGTCCGCCGCGAACGTCGGCAGGTCCTTGTCCCAGCCGTCGTGCAGCTCGCGCCGCTGCATCCGGAACAGCCGCTCGCCAAGCTCCGGGTACTGCTTGCGGTACGCGTCGAAGCGCTCCCACCACGCGGCGCTCAGCCCCGCCCCGCGCTTGCCGATGCCGTCCCGGAAGTGCTCGCGGACGCCGTCCGGCACGAGGAACTGGGCGTCCTCCGGCCAGCCGTAGACGCGCTTCGTCTGGCGGACCTCCTCGACGCCGAGCGGCTCGCCGTGGGCGGCGCTCGTGTCCTGCTTCGACGGCGAGCCCCAGGCGATGTGGCTATCGACGATGATGAGCGTCGGCCGGTCGGTCGTGTTCTTGAAGACGCGGAACGCCCGGTCGAGCATGTCGAGGTCGTTCGCGTCGCCGACGCGGGTGACGTTCCAGCCCAGACCGATGAACTTCGTCGCGACGTCCTCGCTGAACGTCAGGCTGGTGTGGCCCTCGATCGTGATCTGGTTGCTGTCGTAGATCCAGCACAGGTTCGACAGCTTCCAGTGCCCGGCGAGCGACGCCGCCTCGGACGAGATGCCCTCCATGACGCAGCCGTCGCCGCACAGGGCGTAAACGTCGAAGTCGAACAGGTCGAAGCCCGGCCGGTTGAACGTCGCCGCGCCCCAGCGCGACGCCAGGGCCATGCCGACGCTCGTCGCAACGCCCTGGCCGAGCGGGCCAGTCGTCGTCTCGACGCCGCTCGTCCAGCGGTACTCCGGGTGGCCGGGGCACTTGCTGTCGAGCTGGCGGAACTTCTTCAGGTCGTCGAGCTTGACCGACAGCTCGCCGACGACCTCGTACTTCGGGTTGACCGCCTTGACGCCGGTCAGGTGCAGCAGCGAATACAGCAGCGACGAGCAGTGCCCGGCCGAGAGGACGAACCGGTCGCGGTTGCCCCAGATGGTCTGCTCCGGGTCGAAGCGGAGGAAGCGCTGCCAGAGGACGTACGCCGTCGGGGCCATGCCCATCGGCGAGCCGGGGTGGCCGGAGTTCGCCGCCTGGACGGCGTCCATGCACAGGGTGCGGATCGTGTTGATCGCCAGGGTCTCGATCGGCGTCGGCATGGGCGGCCTCCTGGTGCGGTGCCGGTCACTTCGCGGCGAGGTTGTGCTGCTTCGCGAATTCCTGGCGCGTCTCCTCGCCGAGGAAGTAGACCGTCTTGCCCTGGTGCTCGAGCGTCGCCCCGGCGGCGAACTTCGGGAAGCGCACCTTGGCGATCGGGTCCTCGACCATGACCTCGGCGAGGTAGAACTCGTTCTCGTGCAGGGTCAGGTACGTCTTGACGAAGCCGACGATGCGGTCGTCGATCCACCGGCCGATCGCGTCCGGATCGACGGCGTCGAGCGGGAACTCGACCTCGGCGTGGTTCTCGAACGCCATCAGGATCGGGATGATGCGCAGGTCGTAGTTGAGGATGACCTTCGTCACGTCGCGGTCGGTCACGGCCGAGAAGCGCAGCGTGACGTGGGCGAGGCTCGACTTGACGTCGAACGCCGCCTCGCGGGTCGAGGGGGTCAGCCGCGGCGTCACCTGGACCTTGTCGCCGAACTTCGCGACGAGGACGTCCAGGCGGGGCTTCCAGACGGCGCGGAGCTGGTCGAACACCCGGTTGAGCTTCTCCAGGCGCTGCTCGCGCTGCTGGTGCTCGCGGAGCTGGTCGGCCTGGGCCTTCTTGAACTTGTCCTGGAGCCCGGCGAACTCGGCGTCGATCCGGCTGGCGAGCGTGTCGATGTCCGGCATGGCGGTAATCTCCTTGACACGGGAGGGGTGGGCCCGGTCGGTCACGGCTCCGGTGGCCCGGTCGGCCGTACGGTCGCCCCAAGCAGGACCCATGCCACTCCGCTTGAAATCAGTTCGACCCCCACGAACAGGCCGACCGCCCACAGGCCGCCGATCGGCCACTGACACAGCAGGACCAGCCCCATGACGAGCGAGGCGATCCCGGCCTCGAACGTCCAGGCCCAACTCTCGAACCGCTCGACGACGGACAGGGCCATCCGCAGTACGCCGCTGACGAGGAAACAGCTTGCGACCAGGACGTTCAGGCCATCCCGCGCCGCGCCGGGACGCTCGATCAGGTACACGCCGACGACGAGGTACAGGACGCCGACGACCAGGTGGAGGCCGAACCCCTTCCAGCGGTAGGCCCAGAAGGTGTTCGTCAACTGGAGGACCGCCCCGAGGAAGAGCAGCACCCCGAACACCGATTCCGTGCCGAGGCCGGCGAGTGCCACGCCGAAGGCGACCAGGCCGATACCGCCCAGGGCGGAGCCGGTTCCGCACAGCAACGCCCAGACCTCGCGCAGCCCGTCCGGGATGCCGACCTCCGGCCGGGCGGTGCCAGGGCGTCCCGCGTTCATGGTGCTCCTGTCCGTTGCGTCGGCGAACGTGCGGTTCAAGGTATCCGCCCGTCCGGCGGCCTCGCCACTGGCAATAATGACAGGTCGGCGGCGGAAAAACCGACAGGCCGCCGCGGCGGCACCGGCTATAATTCCCCCGTTCGCCGTCTCCGATCCGACCCTGGGGTCGTCGCCATGAGCCCGGACCGACCGACGACGTTACGGCCGGGTGTCGCCTTGCTGTCACTGCTGGCGCTGCTGTGCGACGGCTCCGTCTCGGCAGCCGGGCCCCGCCAGGTCGTCGTCCTCTACCCGGACGGCAACGACGGCCGACCCGGCACGCTCCTGGTCGATCGGGCCATCCGCTCCACGTTCGCGGCCGGATCGGCCGAACGGATCGAGGTCCACAGCGAGTTCCTCGACCTGGCGCGCTTCCCGGACCCCGTCTTCCAGGAGCACCTCGCCGCGTTCCTCAAGCGGAAGTACGCCGGCCGGAAGGTTGACCTCGTCATCGCCGGGCTGGCACCGGCCCTCGACTTCGCCCTGCGCCACCGAGACGACCTGTTCCCCGGCGTGCCGGTCGTCTTCTGCGCGGTCGAGCAGGGCGAAGCCCTTTCGCGCGACTTGCCGGACGACGTCGTCGGCGTGCCGATCCGCATGGAGCTGGCCGCCACGCTCGACCTCGCCCTGCGGCTCCATCCGGACACGGCCGAGGTGTTCGTCGTCGCCGGGCGGGCGGAGTTCGACACGCGCTGGGAGGCCGAGGCGCGGCGCGTCTTCCGGGCCTTCGAGGGGCGGGTCGCGTTCACCTACCTGACCGGGCTGCCTCTGGACGAGTTGTTGCACCGGGTCAGCCACCTCCCGGAGCGGAGCGTCGTCTATTACCTGCACGTCTTCGAGGACGGGGACGGCGCGATCCACGTCCCGTCCGACGTCGCCGAGCGTGTCGCCGCGGCGGCGAACGCCCCGGTCTACGGCCACGTCGATACCTACGTCGGCCGCGGCGTCGTCGGCGGCCGGGTCTTCCGCTTCGAGCGGTCCGGCACCGAGGCGGCCGAGATCGGCCTGCGCCTCCTCGCCGGCGAGCGGCCCGAGGCGATCCCGCTCGCCGCGGCGAGCGACGCCGTCGATCTGTTCGACTGGCGGCAGCTGCGCCGCTGGGGCGTCGCCGAGGCGAGCCTGCCGGCGGGGAGCGTCGTCCTCGGCCGGGAGCCGACCTTCTGGGACCAGTACCGGTGGCACGTCCTCGCCGTCGTCGCCGTCTGCGTCGTCGAGGCGATCCTGATCGCCGGCCTGCTCCTGCAACGGGCCAGCCGCCAGCGGGCCGAACGCCGCGTCCGCCAGGTGATCGACACGGCCCCGACCGGGATGCTCGTCGTCGCCCCCGACGGCAGCATCGTCCTGGCGAACGCCCACATCGAGCGCCTGTTCGGCTACGCGAAGGAGGAGCTGCTCGGCCAGGCGGTGGAGGTGCTGCTCCCAGAACGGCTGCGCGAGCGGCACGCCCGGCACCGGGCGGCCTACGCCGCCGCGCCGGCGGCGCGGGCGATGGGGGCCGGCCTGGAGCTGGTCGGCCGGCGCAAGGACGGGGCCGAGTTCCCCGTCGAGGTCGGCCTGAGCCCGGTCCGGCTGGACCAGGGACTGTACCTCCTCGCGTCGGTCATCGACGTCACCGAGCGGCGCATGGCGCTGGAGAGCGTCCAGGAGAGCCAGCGCGAGCTGCGCGTCCTGACCGGGAAGATCCTCCTCGCCCAGGAGACCGAACGGCGGCACATTGCCCGCGAGCTGCACGACGACCTGAACCAGCGCCTCGCCCTGCTCGCCGTCGAGCTGGACCTGCTCAGCCACGAGCCGCCCGAGACGGAGGACGAGTTCGCCGAGCGGGCCCGGGCCCTCGCGGCCCAGGTGAAGGAACTGTCGTCCTACGTCCACGACCTGTCGCATCAGCTCCACCCGGCGAAGCTGGGGCAGCTCGGCCTGCTCGCCGCGCTGCGCGGCCTGTGCGCCGAGGTGACGCGCGGCCACGGCCTGGCGGTCGACTTCGCCCACCGCGACGTGCCGGCGGCGGTCCCCGAGGACGTCGCCCTGTGCCTTTACCGCATCGCTCAGGAGGCGCTCCAGAACGTCGTCAAGCACAGCGGCTGCCGCCGGGCCGCCGTCGAGGTCGCCGGGACGGCCGACGCGCTCTGTCTGCGGGTCGGCGACGACGGGGCGGGGTTCGATCCCGGGACGGCCGACGGCACGGCCCGGCTCGGCCTGGTCAGCATGCAGGAGCGGCTGCGCCTGGTCGGCGGCACGCTGGCGATCGACTCCCGGCCGGGGGCCGGCACGCGCATCGAGGTCCGCGTCCCGCTCGCCGGGACGACACCGCCATCGAGTGGAGGGGAAAAATGAAGCGGCCGCGCGTCCTGCTCGCCGACGACCACCGCATGCTCCGCGAGGCGTTCGCTCGCGTCCTTGAACCGACCTGCGATGTCGTCGGCGCGGTCGGCGACGGCCGGGCCGCTCTCGCCGCCGCCGAGGAACTGAAGCCGGACGTCGTCGTCCTCGACGTCGCCATGCCGCTGCTCAACGGCCTGGACGCCGCCCGTCAGCTGCACCGCCTGATGCCCGAGGTGAAGGTCATCTTCCTGACCGTCAACGAGGACCCCGACGTGGCGGCGGAGGCGTTCCGGGTCGGGGCGTCCGGCTTCCTGTTGAAGAACTCGGCCGCGTCGGAGCTGCTCGTCGCCATCGACGAGGTGCTCGCCGGCGGGCGGTACGTCACGCCGCTGGCGACGCGCGGCCTGGTCGATACCCTGCTCCACCCGGCCGGCCCGGCCAGCAAGGGCCCCGAGCTGACGCCGCGCCAGCGCGAGGTGCTCCAGCTCCTCGCCGAGGGCCACACGATGAAGGAGATCGCCCGCCTGCTGAACATCACGCCGCGCACGGTCGCCTTTCACAAGTACGCCCTGATGGCCAGCCTCGGGGTCGATTCGACCGCCGCCCTGGTCCAGTTCGCGATCAAGCACCACATCGTGTCGGTGTGACGCGGCCGGCCCTGGCACATTTTCCCCCGCGCCCCTGTCAAAATTGCCAGTGGCAAGGGGGCGTCACTCCGGGGTAAGCTGAACCGTGTTTGGCAACCTGAGCGGATCGGGCAAGGTGGAGGGTCGAGGCGTCTCGATCCGGTTGCCGATTCGCCCGCTCCCTTTCTGGAGATGGTACGATGACCGAACCCCTCAAGCTGTCCACGCCGGTGGAGCTGTCCGAGAGCGACCTGGAGGTGGTGTCCGCGGGCATGGTCAAGAGCCCCGGCGGCGTCGGCGGACCGTTCTCCGGCCTGGGCGTCCGGCCCGGCCTCGGCGTCGGGGCCCCCGGCCTCGGCTGGCGGCGCGGCCCGGGCTGAGCCGCGTCATTCGGGGCGCGCTCCCGTCCCGCCTTTTCGCTGCGGGCGGGGTGGGAGCGATCGCCATCTCCGGCGCGGTTTCTCGCGCCCCTGTCAGATTTGCCAGTGGCATTTCTCCTCGCCTCCCGAATAATTGGCTCCATACCCACGTCGGGCCGCGGCACCGCCCGGGGTGGCACCTCGTCCCGCTGCTCGGAGGCCGGCCATGATCGTCCTGGACTACCTTGCGCTGGTCTTGTTGATCGTGTGCGTCGTCATGATCTTCTACGCCTTCCTCTACGTCCACGAGCTGCCCTACGAGGCGGCGGTGCACCGCAACCACCCGCAGCAGGAGGCGATCTACGTCGCGTGCTGGCTGAGCCTCTTCACGCTGCACGCCATATGGCCGCTCGTCTGGATCTGGGCCGTCTCCCGCGAGGGCGGGGCGGTCGCCCCGGCGTTGCCGCACGGCGAGAAGACCGACCACGCCGCGCCGCGGGGCCTTCCGCTGCCGACCCCCCAGCCGGGCGTTCCGCTGCCGACCCCGCAGCCCGGCGCGGCCCCGGCCGACCTGGCCGACCGCCTCGCCCGGGTCGAGGCCCAGCTCGCCGCGCTGCAGAATAACACGCAGATCACCCCGTCCCGGGAGGCGTAACCCATGGTCGAACTCATCATCGCCACCTACGGCGGGCTGTGCTACCTGTTGTTCGCCAAGTTCAAGATCATCCCGATCACGACGTACACCGTCGCGACGGCGATCCTGGTCGGGATCGGCATCCTGATCTTCCTGTTCATCGGCGTGTCGGTCTGCCACCCGGTCAGCCACGACGGCCGGCTCTACACGTCGGTGACGAACGTCGTCCCGGCGGTACGCGGCACGGTCACCGAGGTACTCGTCCAGTCGGAGCAGAAGGTCAAGAAGGGCGACGTCCTGTTCCGGATCGACCCGCGGCCGTACCAGTACGAGGTCGATCGGCTGCAGGCCCAGCTGGCGGCCAAGAACACCAAGCTCGCCCAGCTCAAGCAGCAGCTCGCCGCCGCCGAGTCGGCGACCCGGTCGGCCGAGGCGGACCTGCTCGTCGCCGAATCGACCTTCGACCGCCAGGCGCGCGAGAAGGCCGAGGCCGCCGCGTCGAAGGTCACCCAGGCGACCAAGCAGTTCGACCTCGCCAGAACGCAGTACAAGCGCTACGGCGAACTGGTGGCCAGCAAGGCCGTCGGCCAGGAGGATTTCGACCGGGCGAAGGCCAATTACGCCACCCGGGAGCAGGAGCTGGAGCAGGCGAAGAACGACAAGAAGATCGCCGACGAGCAGCTCGGCACCGGCGGGGCGAGCCTACAGGCGGCCCGCGAGGCGATCAAGTCGGCCCAGGCGGAGGAGCAGCGCCTGCGGCTCGAAGTCGAGGCCGAGTCGAACGGCGTCAACCCGGACGTCCGCCAGACGATGGCCGAGCTGGACAAGGCGCGCTGGGACCTGGAGCAGACCGAGGTGCGCGCCCCGTACGACGGCTACGTGCCGCAGGTGATCCTCCGGCCGGGCCAGATGGCCGTCCCGATCCCGCTCGCGCCGCTGATGGTCTTCGTCGAGGACAAGAAGCCGCGCCTGATCGCGACGTTCCACCAGACGGTCGTCATGGGGTTCGAGCCGGGCATGCACGCCGAGGTGTCGTTCAAGGCGCACCCGGGTCGGGTGTTCAAGGCCCACGTCGTCGCGGTCGCCACGGCGATCCGCGAAGGCGAACTCGACCCGTCCGGCAAGCTGCTGACCGGCACGCCGGCGACCGCGCCGGGGTACGTCCCGGTCCTGTTCGAGTACGACGAGGACATCGAGAACCTGCACATCCCGATCGGGTCGCAGGCGTCGGTCGCGATCTACACGCACCGGCTGCACGCGCTGAGCCTCGTGCGGATGATCATCCTGCGGATGAAGAGCTGGGAGAACTACCTGTTCGGGTTCGAGATGCCGACCGGGCACTGACCTCCTCATATAGCCCCGGGCTTGCCCGGGGTTCCGACTGCGAAGACCGCCGGCAAGCCGGCGGCTATGTGAGGTGGCGCGAACCGAGCGCCAATCGCACCGCCCCTTGCGCCGGCTCGGCGACCGGCGTCACGGGGTCCGGCCTCAACCCTTCCTCGGCCAGCCCCTCCAGCACCCGGCGGCGGTAGCCGTCGCTGCCGAGCAGGAGCCCGCCGGCGAGCGCCAGCGGGAACGGCTGCCCGTCGCACCCGAGCCGCCTCGCCGCCGCCCCGGCCTGCCGGGCCAGGTGGCGTGCTTGCGTCGTGACGAGGTCCGCCGCGACCGGGTCGGCCGCGGCGCAATCGAGCACGAGCGGGGCGAGCCCGGCCAGCGCCGCCCGGTCGAGCGGCCCGCCGTGGACCAGCGCGACGAGGTCGCGCGGCCCGCCGATCCCCAGGGGACCGACCAGGCGTTCCGTTAGCGCCGTCGCCGGCCCGGTGCCATCGGCGGCGTGCGTGACGGCCCGTAGCGCCGCCAGGGCGACGGCGTAGGCGCTGCCCTCGTCGCCGAGGAGGTAGCCCCAGCCGCCGGCTCGCTCCTCGCGGCCGTCGGCGGCCCGGCCCCAGACGATCGACCCGGTCCCGGCGACGATCGCCAGGCCCCAGCCGTCCGGCGTGCCGGCCGCCAGGAGCAGGGCCGCGTCCGCCACCACCTCGACGCGCCGCGCCAGCCGCACCCGCTCGGCCCAGTTCAAGACCGCGTCGCGGTCGAGCCCCGCCAATCCCAGGCAGGCGCTGCCGACGCCGACGCGTCCGACGCCTGCCGCCGCGAACGCCCTGCCGACCGCCTCGTCCAGGGCGGCCAGCGCGCGCGCCGCGCCGACCGCCCGCGCGTTCGCCGGGCCGGACTCGCCGCGGCCGATGACCGCCCCGTCGCGGGCCAGCAGGGCCACGGTGCCGGTCCCGCCGCCGTCGATGCCGAGCGACAGCGCCTCGTCCGCATCCCGGCGCGGCGGCAGCGCGTCGCGCACCCGGCCGTCCGCCGCGGCGAGGCGCTGGCGGGCCTCGTCCGGCGTGACGCCGGCCAGCTGCGCCACGAGGGCCGTCTTCAGCTCGCCGCCGCAGCGCTGGAGCAGGGCGTCCGCCCCGGCCGCGTCGAGGCCGGTCAGCTGGCGGACGATGCGGCCCGACCGGGCGCGCAGCTTCACGTTCGTCGCCCGGAGATCGACCATCAGGTCGCCGAACGTCTTGCCGAGGCGGACCATCGCCCCGGTGGTGAGCAGGTTCAGGACGAGCTTCGTCGCCGTGCCGGCCTTCAGCCGCGTCGAGCCGGAGACGACCTCCGGGCCGACGACCGGCACGATCGCCAGGTCGGCCTCGGCGAGCAGCTCCGCCGCGCTGGTGCACGCCAGGCCGATCGCGAACGCGCCGATCCGCCGCGCGTACGCCAGCGCCCCGAGCACGTACGGCGTCCGGCCGCTCGTCGCGATGCCGACCAGCACGTCGGCGGCGCTGAGGCCGATCTTGGCGAGGTCGGCCTCGGCGTACTCCGGGTGGTCCTCCGCCCCCTCGACGGCGCGGGTGAGGGCCTCGTAGCCGCCGGCGATGACGCCGACGACCTGGCCCGGCGGCGAGCTGAACGTCGGCGGGCACTCCGACGCGTCGAGGACGCCGAGCCGGCCGGACGTGCCCGCCCCGACGTAGACGAGTCGGCCACCGCCGCGCAGCCGGTCGGCGATCACTTCGATCGCCCGGGCGATCGCCGCCTCCTGCGATGCGACCGCGCCGATGACCCGGCCGTCTTCGGCGTTCATCAGCCGGACCAACTCCAGCGGCGTCAGCTCGTCGAGCCGCGCCGCGGCCGGGTTGCGGCCCTCCGTCTCCAGGTGGTCGAACACGTCAGGCCTCCGGGGCGGGGTTCTTCGCGGCCTCCGCGGGTGCCGAGGGCATCCAATCCGCCGCGAGCCCGACGGCCACGGTCGTCACGGTGCCGACCGCGGCGAACCACGGCCAGGCCAGCGCCCCGCTCCACCAGACCGCCGACACGGCGACGAAGCCCGCCGCCAGGCCGACCAGCGCGGAGCGCGACGCCACGGGCCGGGTCAGGCCGCCGAGCACGAACAGCCCGAGGATCACCCCGGTGGTGAACCCGGCCACGGTCAGCACCTGGTCGATGACGCTCCGCTGGCCCTGCGTCGCCAGGGCGACGAGCGCGACGCCGACCTGGACCAGCCCCCAGAAGAGCGTCATCCGCTTCGACACGGCCAGGTAGTGCCCCTCGTCGCGACCGGGCCGGAGCGGGCGGTAGAAATCGACCACGAACGCCGTCGCCGAGCTGTTCAGCGACGCGGACAGGGTCGACATCGCCGCGGCGAGCACCGCCGCGACGACCAGGCCGCGGAACCCGACCGGCAGGTAGTTGACGATGAACTGGCCGAAGACCGCGTCCGACCGGATGTCGGCCGGGAAGCTGAGGACGCCGTACTGATTCAACGCCCACAGGCCGATGCCGATCACCAGGAACAGGGCGAACTGGGCCAGGACGACGACGCCGCTCAGGACGAGGGCCAGCCGGGCCTCGCCGAGCGACCTGGCGCACAGGTAGCGCTGCACCATGAGCTGGTCCGCGCCGTGGCTCGCCATGGTGATGAACGCCCCGCCGATCAGCCCGGCCCAGAGGGCGTACGGCACGGTGAGGTCGGTCGTCGGGTTCAGCCAGGTGAGCTTGCCGGCCGGCCCGGCCAGGTCGGCGATGCCGGCCCAGCCGCCCGGCGACCACGCGACGAGGCACGCCGCCGCGACGATCGCCCCGCCGATCTTGACCGCGAACTGGATCAGGTCGGTCCACATCACGGCGTGCATGCCGCCGAGGTAGGTGTACACGGCGGTGATCGCCGCCAGGACGAGGATCGCCTGGACCTCGCTCCAGCCGGTGAACAGGTGCAGCAGCAGCGCCGTCAGGTAGAGCCGCAGCCCGTCGGCGACGCTGCGCGTCAGCAGGAACAGCCCCGACGCGGTCCGCTGCACCCGGGCGTCGAACCGCTCGCGGAGCACCTGGTACGCCGAGAGAATCTCGCCCCGGAAGTACTGCGGCAGGAGCAGCCAGGCGATGACGACCCGGCCGATGACGTAGCCGAGGGCGAGCTGGAGGAAGGTCAGGTTGCCGCCGTCGCGGTAGGCGACGCCGGGGATGCTCAGGAACGTGACCGTGCTCGTCTCGGTCGTGACGATCGACGTCAGGATGAGCCACCAGGCGATGCGGCGGTCGCCGAGGAAGTAGCCGGTCAGGCCGCCCCGCTGGCGGGCGAAGTAGACGCCGACGAGCAGGTTGCCGAGGACGTACGCCACGACGATGGTCACGTCGATCGCCGACATCGGTCCCTCACTCGTACAGCAGGAACGGCTGACGCTCCCGGCGGAACGCCTCCTCCTCGGCCTCCCACGCCGCGGCGAGGGCGCGCCAGCCGACGCCGGCCTCCAGGCCGAGGCGCTCGCGGTCGCTCCCGAACAGCAGGTCGATCGCCGGCCGGTCGGCGACGAACTCGTACTCCTCCGTCCGCCAGGCGAACCCCGGCGTCGCGTCGCGCAACGCCGCCAGGACGGCCAGCCCGGTCCGCACCGGCCGGAAGGCGTCCCGGTCGGTGACGTGGAGCTGGACGCCGCCGCACGTCCGGCCGGCGTGCTTCTGGAACGTCGGCTTGAACCACGCCGGCCGGAACGCCACCCCCGGCAGCCCCTCCGCCGCGAGCCGGTCGGCGACGGCGACGGAATCGACGCCCGGCGCGCCGCACAGCTCGAACGGCCGGGTCGTGCCGCGGCCCTCGGACAGGTTCGCCCCCTCGAGCAGGCACTGGCCCGGGTAGACGAGGGCCGTCTCCGGCGTCGGCATGTTCGGCGACGGCAGCACCCACGGCAGGCCGGTCTGGTCGTGGTGCATCGCCCGCGTCCAGCCCTCGCACGGCACGACCTCCAGCTCGACGGCGAGGCCGAGCCGGGCGCGATACAGCAAGGCCAACTCGCCGATCGTCAGGCCGTGCCGGGTGGCGATCGGGTGGACGCCTACGAAGCTGTCGAACCCCGGGCGGATCGTCGGCCCCTCGACCGCGACGCCGCCGAGCGGGTTCGGCCGGTCGAGGACGACGACCGGCAGGCCGACGCGCGCCGCCGCCTGGAGGCAGAAGAGCATCGTCGCCTGGAAGGTGTAGTACCGGCTGCCGACGTCGACGAGATCGACGACGAGGGCGTCGAGGCCGGCGAGCTGCTCGGCCGTCGGCGTGAGGCTGGCGACCGTGTCGCCGTAGAGGCTGACGACCGGAAGGCCGGTCGCCGGATCGCGGCCGGCACCGACGTGCTCCAGATCCTGGGCGGCCGCCGCCAGGCCGTGTTCCGGACCGAACAGCACCGCCAGCCGGACGTCGCCGCAGGCGTGCAGCAGCGCGGCGGCGTTGCGGTAGCGGCCATCGACGGCGGCGGCGTGCGTCAGCAGGCCGACGCGCCGCCCCGCCACCGGGGCGCAGCGCCGCTCGAGGAACACCTCCAGGCCGGTCCGGACGCGCGTCATGCCGATAAGGTAACGATCCGGCCGCCGGCCGCCCACGTCCGGAGACGGTGTTGGAACGGAGCCCGTTCGTCGTCAATTGTCCCGGGCCGAAAAGTGAGCCGAGAACCGCTTGCCTTTTCCGCCGCGACGAGATACCATCCCCTTTGTTCGGGTCAGACAATTCGTCTTATCGGGGATGAGGCTCCTACGAGGGGAGGTCCGACCGATGCTGCTTCGTGCCTGGGCCGTCATGCTCGGCGGCGTCTACCGCTGCGTGCGTCCCGTGTCGGTGTTCCTCCTCGACGAGGACGGGGTCGAGCTGGGAGAGACGACGATCGACGCTGGGACGCTGATCCTGATCGGCGGCCGGCAGCCGGACGGGTTCCGCCGCGTCACGCTCGACGTCGATGGCGGCTTCCTGCCGGGGGACGACCTGCCCCTCTACGTCGCCGAGATCGACCTCGCGGACGGCTGCCGGTTCGTCCGCGAGGGGTGAGGAGGCGTCACTTCTCGACGCAGAAGCACGACGACGGCGGCTTGACGTCGGCGCGCTTCCAGACCTCGTCGAACCGCGCCCACGCCGCGGCGGCGTCGCCCTTCTTGCCCTGAGCGTCCAGGCTCGCCGCCAGGCCGTGCAGCGACCAGCCGTTCGCCGGCCAGCGGCGCAGATCCTCGCGGTAGACCGCCTCCGCCTCGGCCGGCTTGCCCGCCTTGAGCAGCACCGCCCCCAGGGCGTGCCGCACCGGCACGACCCAGTCCGGCGGCTCGGCGTACCGTAGCCGGTCCTCCTTCGCGACGGCCGCCTTCAGCGACTCGACCGCCTCGGCGAGCTTCCCCTCGCGCAGGCGGAGCTCCCCTTCGAGGAAGTCGTCCGCGACGGCGAACAGGTCGGCGGCGGTGTTGTTGCCGAACGTCGCCTCCTTCGGGGTCGCCTTCGCCGCGGCGCGGAACTTCTCCTGCTCCTGGCGCGCCTCGGCGATCTGTCCCTTCGCCGCCAGGGCGACGGCTCGGATCTCGTGGCGGAACGACCGGGCGACCGGGAACAGCGCCGGCGGCTCCGGCTCCTTGAGGATGTCGTCCCACCGGCCGAAGCGCTTCAGCACCTCCAGCGGCGCGGCCAGGTAGCCGTCGACAATCGCGGCATTGCCCGGCCTGGCGACCCACTCCGCCGGCACGCCGGCCGCCATCGCCCGGACGGCATCGAGGGACCGCTTCGACTCGCCCTGCATCATCGCCGCGAACGCGAGCATGTGGTAATTGTGGGCCATGTAGAGGCGGTAGAAACCCTGCTCGGGATTGGCCTTCGCGTAGGCCGCGTCGGCGGCGATGGCCCGGTCGTTCGACTCGATGGCGGCCTGCCAGCGGCCGCGGCGGATGTCGATGTGCGACGGCATGTGGACCATGTGGCCCAGGGCCGGCTGGAGGCGGCGGAGCCGGTCCGCCGCGGCGTCGGCCTTGCCCGGCTCGGGCGACGCCTCGACGGCGTGGACGTACAGGTGCAGGGCGAGCGGGTGGTCCGGGTTGAGTTTCAGGGCGGCTTCGATCGTCGCGACGATCTCCGCCGTCCCCGGCTCCGGCTGCCCGTCGGTGGTCCACAACGCCCACGGCCGCAGGTCCATCATCGACTCGGCGTACAGGGCGGCGACGTCGGCGTCGTCGGGGAAGCGTTCCCGGACGGCCTTCATCGCTTTCGCATAAGCTTCGTCGAGGGCCTTGCGGTCGGCCGGGGCCGGGTCGGCGTAGCGGGCGGCCAGCGCCTCGATCAGGGCCCGGTCGGCCGGCGGGCAGCCCTTCGCGTTCTCGCGGGCGCGGCCCAGGGCGTCCCAGGCGGCCTTGGCGCGGTCGGCCGGCAGGTCGGGCTTGTTGATGTGCGGGCCGCTGGCGATCGCGACGCCCCAGTGGGCCATCGCGCAGGCCGGGTCGATGTCGGCCGCGTGGCGGAAGGCGCGGATCGCCTCGTCGTGGTTGAAGGCGTACAGGAACGCCAGGCCCTGGTCGAAGTACTTCTGCGCCTCGGGCTTGGTCGTCGTGACGGGGCGCGCATGTTTGCCGAGCCCCTCGAATAGGGGCGGGGCGGCCTGAGCGGAGGGCAGGGCGGTCAAGAGCAGCAATGCGACGGGTCGCATGGAGAGTCCTCGGGGGGGGAGTGCCAACGGTCCGATACAGCGTGGTTATCCGGAAGTCGAGCCGACCCGGCCACGGTTTCTGGCTCGGGCCGTGGATCGATCCGCCACGCCGTGGTACGATCCCGGCGCTCCCGACCGCCGATCCCCCGACGCGCAGCAGGAGGCCCCATGCGAACGCCGCCGGCCATCCCTTCGACCTTCCTGGCGCTGGTCGTCGTATTCGCCCTGCTCCGGGCGGCCGAGCCGTCCGCGGTGCACACATTCCTCGCCAGGGAGGTCGTCACGGCCCGCACCACGCAGGTTGAGGCCCAGGAATACCTCGAGGGCCGCGTCCCGCGCATGCCTCGACTGACGACCCACGCGGAATGGCAGAAGTACGCCGACCGCCTCCGCGCCGACATTCTCGACAAGGTCGTCTACCGCGGCGAGGCCGCCGGCTGGCGCGACGCCAGGCTCGCGGTCGAGTGGCTCGGCACGATCGACGGCGGCCCCGGCTACGCGATCAAGAAGCTCCGCTATGAGGCCCTGCCCGGCCTGTGGGTGCCGGCCCTGCTCTACGAGCCGGAGAAGCTGACCGGCAAGGTGCCGGCCGTGCTCAACGTCAACGGCCACGACGTCAACGGCAAGGCCGCACCGTACAAGCAGATCCGCTGCATCAACCTCGCCAAGCGCGGCATCCTGGCCCTGAACGTCGAGTGGCTCGGCATGGGCCAGCTGCGAGCCGACGGTTACGCCCACACGCGCATGAACCAGCTCGACCTGTGCGGCACGAGCGGCCTGGCCCCGTTCTACCTAAACATGAAGCGCGGCCTGGACGTGCTGCTCGACCTGCCGAACGCCGACCCGGAGCGCGTCGCTGTCACCGGCCTGTCCGGCGGCGGCTGGCAGACGATCGTCCTGAGCGCCCTGGATACCCGCGTCAAGTTGAGCAACCCGGTCGCCGGCTACTCGAGCTTCCGCACCCGGCTGCGCCACCTCAAGGACATGGGCGACTCGGAGCAGACGCCGTGCGACCTGGCGACCCTGGCCGACTACACCCACCTCACCGCCCTGATGGCCCCGCGGCCGACGCTCTTGACGTACAACCTCAAGGACGAGTGCTGCTTCGAGTCCGGCTACGCCCTGCCGCCGCTCGTGGACGCCGCCGGGCCGGTCTTCCGACTCGCCGGCCGCGAGAAGGAGTTACGCAGCCACGTCAACGAGGTGCCCGGCACGCACAACTACGAGAAGGACAACCGCGAGGCGTTCTACCGCATGGTCGGCGACTACTTCTTCCCCAACGCCGCCGGTTACAGCGCCGTCGAGATCGACTCCGCCCGGGAGGTGAAGACGAAGGAGGAGTTGACGGTGGACCTGCCGGCGAAGAACGCCGACTTCCACACGCTCGCGATGGACCTCGCGGCGAAGTTGCCGAAGACGCCGGCGTGGCCCGCCGACCGCGACGGCGCGAGGAAGTGGCGCGACGACCGCCGCGAGGAGTTGCGCGAGGTCGTCCGGGCGAAGCCGTTCGAGGTCCAGGCCGAGAAGGTCGCCGCCGAGGAGAAGGACGGGGTTCGGGCGACGTTCTGGAAACTGAAGGTCGGCGGGACGTGGACGGTGCCGGCCGTCGAGATGACCCGGGGCGAGGCGAAGGGGACGACGCTGCTGCTGGCCGACGCCGGCCGGAAGGCCGTCGCCGCCGAGGCGGAGAAGCTCCTGGCGCGCGGGAGGCGCGTCGTAGCGATCGACCCGTTCTATTTCGGCGAGTGCAAGATCGCGGAGAAGGACTGGCTGTTCGCCCTGCTGGTGTCGGCGGTCGGCGACCGGCCGCTCGGCGTGCAGTCCGGCCAGGTCGCGGCGGTGTGCCGCTGGGCGGGCAGCGACGTCGAGGTGGCGGCCGTCGGGCCGCGGACGTCGTTGATCGCCCTGGTCGCGGCGGGGTTGGAGGAGAAAGCGATCGCCGGCCTGGAGTTGAGCGGCAGCCTCGGCAGCTTGAAGGAGGTGCTGGAGCGGAACCAGACGGTGAACGCGACGCCGGAGGTGTTCTGCTTCGGGCTGCTGGAGCGGTTCGACGTCAAGCACCTGGCGGCGCTGGCGGCCCCGCGGCCGGTCCGCTTCCGCGACCCGAGCGAGCGGGCACGGAAGGAACTGGCCGGCCTGAAGCGGTGGTACGCCACCCTCGGCAGCGACTTCATGCCGCTGCCGTGAGGGCCAGGGTCAGCGCGCCGTATCATACCGCCGGAAGCCACCTCGACACCGGAGGACACCCCATGAAACCCGTCGTGCGTGCCGCGCCGTTTCTCCTGCTGGGCCTGGCAATCGTGATCGCCATTCCCGTGACGGCCCAGGACAAGCCGAAACCGCCCGCCACCAACCCCGAGCTGCCGAGCGAGATCCCGGACAAGTTCAAACCGGTCACGGACAGCTTCGACCATACCCGGCGCGAGGTCATGATCCCCATGCGCGACGGCGTCAAGCTGCACACCGTCATCCTGGTCCCCAGGGGCGCGGCCAAGGCGGCGATCCTCCTGACCCGCACGCCCTACAACGCCGACAAGCTCACCTCCCACGCCGACAGCGCCCACCTCGGCCCGGTCCTGACCGGCTACGACAACGCCGTCGACGTGGTCGTGGAGGGCGGCTACATCCGCGTCGTGCAGGACGTCCGCGGCAAGCACGGCTCCGAGGGGGACTACGTCGTCAACCGCCCCCTGCGCGGCCCCCAGAACAAGACCCCGGTCGATCACGCCACCGACACGTTCGACACGATCGACTGGCTCGTCAAGAACGTCCCGGAGACCAACGGCAAGGTCGGCATCCTGGGCATCTCGTACAACGGCTTCCTTCCCCTGATGGCGCTGGTCGATCCGCACCCGGCGCTGAAGGTCGCGGTGCCGATGAACCCGATGGTCGACGGCTGGCGCGGCGACGACTGGTTCCACTACGGGGCCTTCCGCCAGATCGGTGCCAGCTGGATCTACAACCAGGTCGCCACGCGCAAGGGGGGCGAGAAGTGGTGGCGCAGCCACCAGGACGAGTACGACATGTGGATGCAGGCGGTCTCGGCCGGCGAGCTGGGCCGGCGTCGCGGCCTGGACCAGCTCGGCTTCTGGAACAAGCTCGTCGAGCACCCGGCGTACGACGCGTTCTGGCAGGACCAGGCCGTCGACAAGCTGCTCGCCGAACGGCCGCTGAAGACGCCGGTCATGCTGGTCCATAGCCTGTGGGACCAGGAGGACATCTACGGTGCCCCGGCCGTCTACAAGGCGATCGAGCCGAAGGACAACGCGAACGACAAGGTCTTCCTCGTCATCGGCCCGTGGCACCACGGCCAGATGATCGGCGACGGCAGCTCGCTGGGGGCCGTCAAGTTCGGCAGCGACACCGCGCGGCACTTCCGCCAGAAGGTTCTCGCCCCGTTCCTGGCACAGTATCTGAAGGACAATGCCCCGAAGGCCGACGTCGCCCCCGTCACCGCGTTCGAGACGGGCACCAACGAGTGGCGGCGCTACTCCGCCTGGCCGCCGAAAACGGTGCCCGGCAAGTCGACGCCGCTTTACCTGCGCGCCGGCCTGAAGCTGAGCCGGGAGGCGGCAAAGGACGGCGAGGCGGCCCACGAGGAGTACGTCTCCGACCCGGCCAAGCCGGTCCCGTTCGTCCGGCGGCCGATCCTGCCGATGGGCTACGAGGACGGCAACGTGTGGCCGCGCTGGCTCGTCGAGGACCAGCGGGAGGCCTCGGGCCGCCCGGACGTCGTCGCGTTCGTCTCCGACGTGCTGAAGGAACCGATGCGGATCTCGGGCGAGCCGATCGCCAACCTGGTCGCCTCGACGAGCGGCACCGACTCCGACTGGGTCGTCAAGCTGATCGACGTCTACCCGGACGAGGTCGCCGGCGACGCGGCCATGGGGGGGTACCAGCTCATGGTCGCCGCCGACATCTTCCGCGGCCGGTACCGCGAGAACTTCGCCAAGGCCCAGGCGATCACGCCGGACAAGCCGCTGCTTTACCGCTTCGCCCTGCCGACGGCGAACCACGTCTTCCGGCCGGGACACCGGATCATGGTGCAGGTCCAGTCGAGCTGGTTCCCGCTCTACGACCGGAACCCGCAGACCTTCGTCGAGAACATCTTCACCGCCCGGCCGGGCGACTACCGCAAGGCGACGCAACGGGTCCATCACTCGGCCAAGGAGAGCAGTTTCATCGAGCTGCCGCTGGCCCCGTGACGCGGACACGCCGAGGCGGGCCGCGATCGGCTCGCCGACGGCGTCACAGGGAAAGTTACCAAGAGGACGTGTCATGGACCTCGGGATTCGCGGCCGGACGGCCGTGGTGTGCGCTTCCAGCCGGGGGCTCGGGCGGGCCTGTGCCCTCGAACTCGCCCGGGCCGGGTGCCGGGTCGTGGTCAACGGCCGGGACGCACCGGCGCTGGAGGAGACGGCCGCCGCCCTGCGCGCCGAGACCGGGGCCGAGGTGATCCCCGTCCCCGGGGACGTCGGCGACGCCGGGGTGCAGCGGGCCCTCGTCGCGGCCGTCCCGCAGGTGGACATCCTCGTCACCAACAACGGCGGCCCGCCGTTGCGCGACTTCCGCGAGCTGGACCGGGCCGCCCTGGAAGCCGGCGTGGCCGGCAACATGCTGACGCCGATCGAGTTGGTGCAGCGCGTCCTCGACGGGATGGTCGAGCGGCGCTTCGGCCGCGTCGTCAACATCACCTCGGCGTCGGTCAAGATGCCGCTCGCCGGGCTCGACCTGTCGAGCGGGGCCCGCGCCGGGCTGACGGGATTCCTGGCCGGCGTGGCCCGGTCGGTCGCCCACGCCAACGTGACCATCAACTTCCTGCTGCCCGGCGCGTTCGACACGCGCCGGCTCCGGTCGTCCCTCGAGACGGCCGCGGCCCGGAAGGGCGTGGACCCCGACCGCCTTGGGGCGGAGCGGCGGGACGCGATCCCGGCGCGGCGCTTTGGCGACCCGGCCGAGTTCGGGGCGGCGTGTGCGTTCCTCTGTTCCGCCCAGGCGGGATACATCACCGGGCAGAGCCTGCTCCTCGACGGTGGCGCGTTCCCCGGCGTGTTGTGACGCGCGTCGGCGTTTCCCTTTGACATGCCGCCGGCGCGGCCTTATCCCTCAGGGCATGTGGACACAGAACTACGACCCGCTCGGGTCGCTCTGGCTCTCGACCGCCGTGGCCGCCGTGCCGGTCGTCCTGCTGCTCGCCCTGCTGGCGACCGGCCGCGTCTCGGCCCCGCGGGCGGCCCTGGCCGGCCTGCTGGCCGCCCTGGCCGTCGCCGTGTTCGTCTACGTCCCGGCCGGGGCCGGCGTGGTCGAGTGGCTGCCGGTCATGCTCGCCGCCGCCGGCCACGGGGCGGCGTTCGGCCTGCTGCCGATCGGCTGGATCGTCCTGGCGGCGATCTTCCTCTACCGGCTCACCGTCGCCACCGGGCAGTTCGACGTCGTCAAGCACTCGGTCGCGTCCCTCTCCGACGACCGGCGGATTCAGGCCCTGCTGATCGCGTTCAGCTTCGGGGCGTTTGTCGAGGGGGCGGCCGGGTTCGGCACGCCGGTGGCGATCTCCGCGGCACTGATGCTCGGGGCCGGCTTCCGTCCGCTCTACGCCGCCGGGCTGGCCCTGCTGGCGAACACGTCGCCGGTCGCGTTCGGGGCGCTCGGCACGCCGATCCTCACCCTGGCCAACGTGACCGGCCTCGACGCGCTCCGCCTCAGCGCGATGGCCGGCCGGCAGCTGCCGGTCTTCTCGCTCGTTGTCCCGGTCTGGCTCGTCTGGGTCATGGCCGGCTGGCGCGGCGTCGTGGGCGTCTGGCCGGCGCTGCTCGTCTGCGGCGGTAGCTTCGCCGTCGTGCAGTTCGCCGTGTCGAATTACCACGGCCCCTGGCTCGTCGACGTCGTCGGCGGGCTCGTCTCGCTCGTCTGCCTGGCCCTGTTCCTCAAGGTGTGGCGGCCGCGCGAGACGTGGCGCTTCCCGGATGAGGAGGCCACGACCGCATCAACCGAGACGCCGACCTACACGACGGGCCAGGTCGCGTCGGCGTGGGTGCCGTGGGTGCTGCTGAGCGTCTTCGTGTTCGCCTGGGGCACGCCGCAGGTGCGGGCCCTGCTCGGCGCGGCGACGAAGGCCGAGCGCGACGCCTTCGCCGCCGGGGACGACCCGACGTGGGGCCGGCCGACGACGCTGCTGGTGCAGGTGCCCGGCCTGCACCACGCCATCGCGCGCGACCGGCCGGTCGTCAAGCGGCTGGAGAAGGAGCCGGCGATCTACGAGCTGAACTGGCTGGCGGCGACCGGGACCGGCATCTTCCTCGCCGCGGTCACGTCGGCGGTCTGGCTGCGCGTCGGCGTCGGGGCGTTCTTCCGCGTCTTCGGCGAGACGTGCCGGGACATGCGCTGGCCGCTGTTCACGATCGCGTGCATGCTCGCGATCGCCTACGTGACGCGCTACAGCGGCATGGACGCGACGCTCGGCCTGGCGTTCACGCACACCGGCTGGCTCTACCCGCTCTTCGCGGCGATGCTCGGCTGGCTCGGCGTCGCCCTGACCGGGTCGGACACGTCGTCGAACGCCCTGTTCGGCAGCTTGCAAACGATCACCGCCAGCCAGCTCGTCGATCAGGGCGTGCTGCCGCTGACCGACGACCAGGCGCGCGTCCTGCTCGCCAGCGCGAACTCGACCGGCGGCGTCATGGGCAAGATGATCGACGCACAGAGCATCGTCGTCGCGGCGGTGGCGACGGGGCAGCACAACCAGGAAGGGCCGATCCTGCGCTTCGTGTTCTGGCACAGCCTGATCCTCGCCGTGCTGATGGGGCTCCTGGTGCTGGCGCAGGCGTACTGGTTCGCCTGGATGATCCCGTGACCGGCAGGACGATCACCGTCCCGGCGCGAGGGCCCCTCGCGACTGCTCCGGAAAGTGTTGTCTACCTTCGGGCTTCGGGCCGGTTGACCATCGGAGGGCGGGGGATGACCGAGGCGGATTGGCTGGCCTGCGACAACCCGCACTTCGCCCGGTGCCTGGTCCAGGTCATTGGGAAGCGTACCGGGAGGCGGTCGCGCCGAAAAGACCGACTCGCAGCGGTCGCCGGGTTGCGGCACGTCTGGGCCGACCTCTCGGCCGAACAGCGGCAGGCGATCGTGGCCGCCGAGCGTTACGCCGACGGCGAGATCCTCTACCCCGAGTTGCGGGCCGCGACGGTATCGGTCGGAGGCGGAGAGGGCGGGAAGGTCCAGGGGGCCGTCGCCGTTGTCACCCATCGGGAAGTCGCCATCGTCCTGTCGGCTGTGACGACGCTCTTTCTCCCGGTCGTCGTCGGCGGTCCGGTGTACACGACCCCCCCGTTTCCTGAAGCCAGGGCCTTTGTGGAGCAGGGGCGGCCGTTCATGGCAATCCTTCGTTGCATCTTCGGCAACCCCTTCCGCTCCGTCACGCCCGACCCGGCCTGGCGCACATCGACCGCACTCAGCTTGGCCCGGGCGGCTTACGACGAGCGTGAGGTGCCAGAGGCGCGCCTCTCCACCGCCCACCTCGCGGTGCTATCCGACGCCCTGGAGGATGCCGGATGCGACGACGCCGAGTTGCTCGGCCACCTCCGCAGCCCCGGCCCCCACGCCAGGGGGTGCTGGGCGCTCGACGTGGTCCTGGGGAAGCAATAACCCGACCAAACACGACCGCCATCCAAGCAAGTCGGAGGCCCCGATGAAGATGCTCCTACGACTCTTGACTCTCTTCCCCGTGGCCCTGCCGTTCGGGTTGCTGGCCGCCCAGCAACCGGCACTCACCCGCGAGGCCGTCCTCGCCGCGATGGAGCCCTACGACGGCCCGTCCGTCAAGGGCGTCGATGTGTCCACGCTCGCCGGCAAGGTGATGTGCGGCTACCAGGGCTGGTTCACCACCGCCGGCGATGCCGCCGAGCGCGGCTGGCGGCACTACTCCAACCGGGGCAAGTTCGAGCCCGGCCGGTGCAACATCGACCTGTGGCCCGACGTGAGCGAACTCGACGCGGACGAGAAGTACGCGACGCCGTTCCGCCACAAGGACGGCGGCGTCGCGTCGGTGTTCAGCTCCCACAACGTCAAGACCGTCCTGCGCCACTTCCGCTGGATGGAGCAGCACGGCATCGACGGCGTCTTCGTGCAGCGCTTCGCCGTCGAGACCAGCGAGGCCCGCGATCTGCGGCACGTCAACGCCGTGCTGGCCCACTGCCGCGAGGGGGCGAACCGCTCCGGCCGGGCGTACGCCGTCATGTACGACCTGTCCGGCCTCGGGGCCGGCGGCACGCAGCGCGTCATCGACGACTGGAAGCTCCTCGTCGACCGCATGAAGATCGGCCGGGACCCGAAGGACGCCGCCTACCTGCGCCACGGCGGCAAACCGGTCGTCGCCGTCTGGGGCGTCGGCTTCAACGACGGCCGGCGGTACACGCTGGCCGAGTGCGAGCAGCTCGTCGACTTCCTCAAGAACGACAAGGACTACGGCGGCTGCACCGTGATGCTCGGCGTGCCGACCGGCTGGCGCACCCTGGACCGCGACAGCGTCAACGACGCCGCCCTGCACCGGATCGTCGCCAAGGCGGACGTCGTCAGCCCGTGGACGGTCGGCCGGTATCGCACGCTCAAGGGCGTGGCCGAGCACGGCCAGGACCGCTGGAAGAAGGACCAGGCCTGGTGCGTGGAGCAGAAGAAGGACTACCTGCCGGTCGTCTTCCCCGGCTTCAGCTGGCACAACATGCGGCCGGCGTCGCCGCTGGACGAGATCCCGCGGCAGAAGGGCCAATTCCTGTGGCGGCAGTTCGCCGAGGCGAAGAAGGCCGGGGCGGGCATGATCTACGTCGCCATGTTCGACGAGATGGACGAGGCGACGGCGATCTTCAAATGCACCGACGACCCGCCGGTCGGGGCGAGCAGCTTCCTCACGATGGAGGGGCTGCCGAGCGACCACTACCTGTGGCTGACGGGGCAGGGCGGCCGGCTGCTGCGCGGCGAGATCCCGGCCACGGACGAGCCGCCGGTCCGCAAGGGGAATCCGTAACCGATACGAGGACGGTGCCGAGAGCGGTTTTCGTAGATCGGGTGCCCGGATAATCGAGGAATGAGCGATGCGCTTTCGAGGATACGGATTGGCCGGGCTCGCGGTCGTCGCGGGGATTCTGGTCGTCGGGGCGACGACCGCCGCCCCCGAGACGACCTTTGACGACCTGCCGGCGAAGCTGATCGAACCGCTGGTGAAGGCGGGCTGGAAGCAGGGATACTTCGACCGCGACCCGTGGGACTTCCCGCGCTTCCGTGATGGGCCACGAAGCGACCGCGAGACCGTGCCGTCGCTGATGATGCCGACCCTCGACACGGACCGGCTCGGCATGTTGCCCGTCCTGCCGACGCCGTTCGGCCTGGAGGGGTGGAAGGGCATGAAGGATGATCTCTTGCCGCTGCTGCTTCGGCAACCGCATCTGCACCGGTTGCTCCTCGAACGCTTCGAGGACGAGTTCACCGTCGCGGGGCTCAAGGCCCTCGCGAAACACCCCGGCCTCCGCGAGGTCCATTTCCGCTTCCCGAAGCGGATGACGGACGCCGACCTGACAGCGATCGCCCTGTTCGACAAGATCACGGCGCTCGAGTTGTGCTTCTCCGAGAACGTCGCGGCCGAGACCCTCAAGGCCGTCGGCGGCATGAAGCCCCTGCGGTCGCTCGACCTGACCTACTGCAAGAAGGTCCAGGACGAGATGCTGAAAGACCTCGTCGGCTTGAAGGACTTGCGCAACCTGCGCCTGGCCGCCTGTTCCGGCGTCACGACGGCCGGGGTCAAGGCCGTCGCCGAGATGGCGGGGTTGGAGCACCTCGACCTCGACCAGATCGAGCTCGACAACGAGACGCTGATGGCCCTGGGCAAGTTGTCGCGGCTCCGGTCCCTGCGGGTGTCCGGCCCGGCCTTCGGCATGAGGAAGCCGTTCCTGGATTCCGGGGCGGCGGCTCTCGGGACGCTCGCGGATCTGGAGCACCTGGCGGTTTACGGCTGCTCGGAATGGACCGACGCCGGCTATCGAGCGCTTGCCCGTTGCGCCAAGCTGCGTCGCCTTCGGCTGCACTGGGTCGAGAAGATGACGACGGTTGGCCTCATCGACCTGGCCGGGTTGAAGCAGTTAGAAGAGCTGCGGCTAACCGGCGTCAAGGCGATCCGACCCGAAGGGTGGAAGGCCGTCGCGGCGTCGCCGCGGCTGCGGGTTCTGGAGGTGGACGGCGAGCCGGCCTTCACCGACGCCGGCTTCCGCGAACTGTCGCGGTGCGGCACGCTGGAGTACCTCCGGGTCGTCGGGCCGACGGTGACCGACGCCGCGTTCGCGGACCTCGCCGGCCTCGCGAACCTGAAGGAACTGGACCTCTGTGCGTGCAAAGGGATCAGCGACAAGGCCATGACAGCCGTCGCCGGTCTCAAGTCGCTGGAGAAGCTCCACCTCTACGGCTGCGGGGCCCTGACGGACGCCGGCATCAAGGCGTTGGCCCCGTTGAAGGCGCTGCGGGAGGTAAACCTCTCCAGGGAGACGAAAGTGACCCCGGCCTGCGTCGAGGAGATGAAAAAGGTGCTGCCGAACTGTCAGATCAAGATCAGCACCTTGTGACGTGCGGGCGGCCGAGCCGCCCGCGAGGGGAACCCGTGACGGGCGCTCACGTCCCACAGAAGGTCCGGTAGCCGCACTCGTCGGCCGGCGCGTCGCGGTACTGCACGAACTCGGGCCGCGCCTCGTACGGCGCGGCGAGCGCCTCCATCAGCCGGTGGAACACCGACAGGTCGCCCCGCTCCTCGGCGGCGGCGAGCGCCTCCTCGACCCGGTGGTTGCGCGGGATGACGGCCGGGTTGACGCTCCGCATCAGCTCATACGCCGCGTCGGCCAGGCCGTCCTCACGGCGGAGGCGGTCCTGCCACCGGGCGTACCAGGCACGTAAGCCGTCGTCCTCGTACGGCTCGCCGGCCGGCGGCCCCTCGGACAGGTCGCGGAACGTGTTGGTGAAGTCGACGCGGGCCCCCGCCATCCAGCCGAGCAGCGACCGGGCCAGGTCGGCGTCGCCGGCCTCGGCCGACCGGAGCCCGAGCTTGCGGCGCATGCCTGCCAGCCAGTGCCCGTCGAACGCGGCCGGGAACTCGTTCAGGGCCTCCGTCGCCTGGGCCACCGCCGCGTCGGCGTCGGGGCCGAGCAGCGGCAGCAGGGCCTGCGCGAAGCAGGCCAGGTTCCAGTGCGCGATCCGCGGCTGGTTGCCGTAGGCGTACCGGCCGGCGTGGTCGATCGAGCTGTAGACCGTCGCCGGGTCATACACGTTCAGGAAGGCGCACGGCCCGTAGTCGATCGTCTCGCCGGAGATCGCGACGTTGTCCGTGTTCATCACGCCGTGGATGAACCCGACGTGCTGCCAGCGGGCTACGAGGGCGGCCTGCCGGTCGGCGACCGCCCGGTAGAACGCCAGGTACTTGCCCGGGCCGTCCGCGTCGGCCAGCTCCGGGTAGTGGCGTGCGATCGCGTAGTCGGCCAGGGCGCGCAGATTCGCCTCGTCGCCGCGGCCGGCCAGGTACTGGAACGTGCCGACGCGGATATGGCTGGCGGCCACCCGCGTCAGGACGGCCCCCTTGCGGGTCGTCTCGCGGCGGACCGGCTCGCCGGTGGTGACGACGGCCAGGCTGCGCGTGGTCGGGATGCCGAGGGCGGCCATCGCCTCGCTGACGACGTACTCGCGCAGCATCGGCCCGAGGGCGGCGAGGCCGTCGCCGCCACGGGAGAAGCGCGTCCGGCCGGCCCCCTTGAGCTGGATGTCGACGAGCCGGCCGTCCGGCGTGCGCTGCTCGCCGAGGAGGATGGCCCGGCCGTCGCCGAGCATGGTGAAGTGGCCGAACTGGTGCCCGGCGTACGCCTGGGCGATCGGCACGGAGCCGGGCGGCAGCTCCTGGCCGGCGAACAGGGCCGCGGCCGCCTCCGGCGTCAGCGCGCCGAGGTCGAGGCCGAGTTCCTCCGCCAGGCGGTGGTTCAGGACCGCGACACGCGGCGCGCGGAACTTCGCCGGCGTCGCCGGGGCGAAGAAGTCGTCGGGCAGTTGCGCGTAGGTGTTCTCGAGCCGCCAGCCCGCCGCCGGTACCGTCGAAGTGCTCATCCCGTCCCTCGAGTGCTCGTCTCCCTTCCCTATTATACCGGGGAGAAGACCGGGCACCGCGACGAGGGGCCGCGATGAATCCGCCGACGTTCACGACGATCCCGGGCCAGGACGACCTCGCCGCCGTGCCGCGCGACCTGGCGTTCCACCCGTGCGCCAACCCGGCGCCGGCGGTCCTCACCGCCGAGCAGGTCGCCCGGTTCAACCGCGACGGCTACCTGATGCCGTTCCGCCTCTTCACCCCGGCCGAGGCGGCCGACCTCCGCCGCTACTTCGACGGCCTGCTCGCCCGGTACGCGGCCGAGGGGAAGGACAGCTATTCGATCAGCTCGGCCCACCTGCGGCACGGCCGGGTGTGGGACCTGCTCACCCACCCGCGCGTGGTCGGCCTCGTCGCCGACCTGGTCGGCCCGGACGTGGTCGGCTGGGGGTCGCACTTCTTCTGCAAGATGCCGGGCGACGGCAAGGCGGTGAGCTGGCACCAGGACGCGAGCTACTGGCCGCTGACGCCGTCGCGGGCGGTGACGGTCTGGCTGGCGATCGACGACGCCGACCGCGAGAACGCCTGCATGCGCTACATCGCCGGGACGCACGTCCTGGGCCACCTGACGTACCAGCTCAGCGAAACGGACGAGGCGAACGTCCTGAACCAGATGGTTCCGGACGTCGAGAAGTACGGCGAGCCGGTGGACGTGGAGCTGAAGGCCGGCGAGGCGGCGGTCCACTCGGACCTGCTCCTGCACGGCTCGGAGGCGAACCGGTCCGCCCGGCGGCGGTGCGGCCTGACGCTGCGGTACACGCCGGCCGAGGTGCGGGCGTACCTCGGCTGGCACGAGAAGGGCGTGCGCGTCGCCGGCCGGCGGGCCGAGCACTGGGCCGACCAGCCCCGGCCGGCGGCGGATTGAAGGCTTAACTTCCGACCTGCTCCGTTGCGGGAGGTGGCGATCGGCCGTATAGTCACGTCGGTTTCCGCCCCTCCCGGCAGGTCAGGATGGCTTCACCTTCTGGAGCATCGCGCATGGCAACCCAGCGATTCGGGCCGACGGTCGTCGAGTCGGCGGCGGAGAGCACGGAGGAGTTGGGCTTCCTCTCCGCGATCATGGACGACCAGTTGGACGAAGCCCCCAAGCTCGTGTATGCCGACTGGCTGGAGGAGCGCGACGACCCGCGCGGCACCTTCCTCCGGGAGTTCGTCCGGCTCGCCCGGACGCCAGGCACCCCGCTCCCCTCCGGTGACCAGTTCCCCTACTCGTGGCGTCAGGTCGTCGGCATCCAGCCGCTGCACCTGATCCGCGAGACGCTTGCCGGTGAGGACACCGATGTGGACATCGAGGCCCTCGAACAGGACCTCATGCGCCGGCTCCAGCCGACCCTGTACCTGCTGGGCACCCCCGCGAAGGACAAGGACTTCCCGCCGGGCGCGACGAAGTTCGGCGGCCGTCCCGACCTGCCCCCGGATGTCGAATGGCCGGCCGATTCTGATCATGAGGCCGACAAGCCCATCGCCGGTATTTTTTGCGCCCAGGTTCGCCTGAGCGACCTCCGAGGCACGCTCGCCGGGCTGAAGCTGCCGACGGAGGGCCTGATGTCGTTCTTCGCCGACGCGCAGCGCGTCCCTGTCCGCTACTTCCGGTCCGAGGCGGGCCCGTTCGTGCGGCGCCCCCCGCCCGCGGCGCGCGACCGGGCGGCCCGGTTCAACAAGGGGTTCTTTCCTCTCCCCACCCGCGCATTACGGGTGATCGAGGGGGCCGACTTCCTCATCCGCTATCACGCGGACCTGTGGCCGACGGGGGTGCTGGAAGAGAACTGGGAGGGGTTGGAGTTTCTGGCCGACGCGATGCTTCCGCGGCCGTTTCGTTTTGGAGGGGGCGACTACGTCGCCCACCATCAACTCCTGGGGAACGGGTCGGAGCCCAACGGATCCTCGGGGCCGGACATGGAGCCGGGCTTCTGTCGCCTGGCGTGGTTCGATTCGGAGCACGGCGATTCGTTCGACTGGGCCGAGGGGGGCAAGCCCGTCTTCTACATCGCGAAGGAAGACCTCGCGAGTGGGCGTTTCGAGAACGCCATATCCTTTTGCGGCTGAGACCCGCCGTTACTTTGGCGGCACCGCCCAGACCCGGATGGCCCCTCGCCGGCGGCGGCCAGGGACTTGCCGTCCGGGCTGAAGTTGCTCGCCCGGGCCTTCTCGATCCGTAGCGGAAACGCGACCTCCGCCCCCGTCCGCGCCTCCCAGATCCGCACCGTCACCTCGCCGGCCGGCGGGCCGAGCACTGGGCCGACCAACCCCAGCCGCGGGAGGAAAACGGTTGACGGTCGCGCCCCTCTCGCGGTGTAATACCCCGCCGGTACGGGCACAACACTTCCCTGGAGGCGGTCCTCATGCGTTGTTTTTGTCTCGCCCTGGCGGTCGCCGTGCTGGCCGGCCTGGGTCCCGTCCCGGCCCAGGACGCCAAGGACAAGCCCGCCGGGAAGGTCTTCACCGAGAAGGTCGGCGACGGCGGGTCCGGGCCGTACAAGGCGGTCGTCGTCGGCGAGCCGACCCTGCCGACGCACGCCGTCTACCGGCCCGAGGATCTCGCCCCGTTCGGCGACGGCCTCAAGCTGCCGATCGTCTTGTGGGGCAACGGCGGCGGGGCCGCCAGCTCGCGCGCCTACCGCCCGTTCCTGGCCGAGGTCGCCTCGCACGGGTTCCTCGTCGTGGCGATCGGCCCCGCGGAGGCCGGCAAGGGCGGCACGTCCAAATCGGCGGACCTGCTCGTCGGGCTCGACTGGGCCGTCGCCCAGAACGAGAAGGGCGGCTACGCCGGCAAGCTCGATACGAAGAAGGTCGCCGCGATGGGCCACTCCCTCGGCGGGCTCCAGGCCCTGGAGGTCTCGTCCGACCCTCGCATCACGACGGCCGTCCTGTGGAACAGCGGCGTGCTGCCCGGCGGCAAGTCGCTGGGGCCGAAGGTGTCCCGGGACGACCTGAACAAGCTGAAGGTGCCGCTCGCCTACGTGATCGGCGGGCCGAAGGACATCGCCGCGAAGAACGCGGAGGACGACTACGCGGCGATCAAGGAGCTGCCGGTGTTCCTGGCCAGCAGCGACGTCGGCCACGGCGGGACGTTCGGGCAGAAGCACGGCGGGTCGTTCGGTCCCGTCGGCGTCGCCTGGCTGAAGTGGCAGCTCAAGGGCGACAAGGACGCGGCCAAGCTATTCCTGGGCGACCCGCCCGGCCTGGCGGCCGAAAAGGCGTGGTCGGTGAAGGCCAAGAACCTGAAGTGACGACGTTTGGTCCGGGCGCTTCGAGGAACGCCCCCGCCGCCGCGTGCGCGCAGGCCGCTCAGCCCCGACCACCGCCGAAGGCGAGGCCGTACTGCTTCCAGAAGTCGTAGCGGTACTGCTTGAACGCCGTCCAGCTAGTCCACGACTCCGACCCGGCGGCCAGGCCGCCGCTGGCCGCCAGAGCCTCCCGGCCTTCGGGGGTGTCCGACTTGCCGGCGGCGACGGCCTCCAGGTCCCGGTCGCAAAGTTCCGCCGCGGCGACGCCGCGCGCGTGGTCGTGCGTGAGGGGCGCGGCGCACCCCCGGTCGAGGTTATCGAGCATCGTAAGACCTTCTGAGACGGGGGAGGTAGACATGCCGGCCGGGATCGGGTCGCCCCGAGGCCCCGGCCAGCCCTATAGTCCCAGAGTAATGACGCCCCGGCGTCACCACAAGCAGGAGGCTCTCGGAAAGCTGGGAAAGATGGGAGGCCGGCCGGTATAACCGGACCGAAGAGCCGGCAGGGCGGCCAACCCGACGGCGGTTGCGAGCCGGGACGGACCGTACCTCGGGGAACGGGGTTGGGGGGCTCCGAACATGGCGGCGTCGAAGGCAGAACTCCGGCAGCGGCTGGAAGGCGGACTTCGGCCTGGTCGGTTCGCCCCGCTCCGGTCGGATTTCGCGGCCCGGGAGCCGGCCGCCGTCTTCCACGTGCTGTTCCCGATCGCCGTCGAGTTTACCGGCGACGGGGCGGATCAGGTGGCCGCCCGGTTGCTAGTGGACCTGGAGCCTGCCTGCCCGGTCTCCTGTCGAGATGCCCTGATCAGCTTGGCCTTCGCAGACTGGTGGGTGAGCGACAAGTTGGTTCCGTACTACCTCGTCACGCAGTTCGGCAAACGCAAGCTCCTCCGGGTCGCCGACGAGTTGGTGGCGGAGGCCGGACTAACCGGGTCGCAGATCACGGCCATCACCGGGGTCGTCTACTGGGCCCGGCTCCCGACGGTCCGACTCCTCGCCCCGTTCCTACCCTGGGAGCCGCGATAGGATAAAGCCCCTCACTTCGCCGGCACGACCAGGATCAGGACACCCCTTGTCACCGTTGCAGAGCCGGTCTCGGGATGAGATGCCAAGGGGCCGCATCTCCACCGGCGGGCCGGATCCGCCAACTGCCTCGTTGCGGCCGGCGGCGATCGGCCGTATAGTCACGTCGGTTTCGCGGCTCCACCCCAGGGACATCGCACATGGCCACTCCTCTCCTCACTCGGCGGCGCTTCCTCCGCGGCGCGGCGGCCGGCGTCGCGGCCCTGACCGCGGCCGGCTGGTCGGCCGCGTACGGCGCGAACGCCGCCCTCCGCCTCGCCGCCGTCGGCGTCGGTGGCAAGGGCTGGTCCGACCTGACCGGCGTCGCCGCCAGCCCGGCCGTCCGCGTTGTCGCCCTGTGCGACGTCGATGACACGAAGGAGCACATGGGCCGCGCCGCCGAGAAGTCCCCGGCCGCGACGCGCTTCGCCGACTGGCGCAAGCTCCTCGACGCGCACAAGGAGTTCGACGCCGTCACCGTCTCGACGCCGGACCACATGCACGCCCCGGTCGCCCTGGCGGCGATGGCCCTGGGCAAGCACGTCTTCTGCCAGAAGCCGCTGACGCACTCCGTCCACGAGGCCCGGCAGATGACCCTCGCCGCGCGCAAGTACGGCGTCGTCACCCAGATGGGCAACCAGATCCAGTCGCACCCGGCGTACCGCACCGCGGTCAAGCTCGTCCACGACGGCGTCCTCGGCAAGGTGAAGGAGGTCCACTCCTGGCAATCCGGGAAGATGGAGTGGCTCCTCGTCAAGGACCGGCCGGAGGGGCAAGACCCGGTCCCCGAGACGCTGCGCACCTGGGACGACTGGCTCGGCGTGGCCCCGGCCCGGCCGTACAAGAAGGAGATCTACCACGCGTTCAACTGGCGGGCGTGGCAGGACTTCTCCAACGGCCAGCTCGGCGACTTCGGCTGCCACCTGCTCGACCCGGTCTTTCTCGCCCTCGGCCTGACGGCCCCGACGACGGTCAAGGGCCAGTCGTCGCCGCTCAACCGCGAGGTGTGGTACGACTGGTCCGTCGTCGAGTACGAGTTCCCCGGCACGGCCCGGACGGCGGGCAGCACCCTGAAGCTGACCTGGTACGACGGCCCGGGGAAGCTGCCGCCACGCGAGAAGCTCGGCCTGGCGGACGGGGTGAAGCTGCCGGGGTCGGGCTCGCTCCTGATCGGCGAGAAGGGGTCGCTGCTGATCCCGCACTTCTCGACGCCGAAGCTCTTTCCCGAGGAGGCGTTCAAGGAGTTCAAGATCGAGACGGTCCCGGCCGTGGACCACTACGTCGGCTGGGCGGACGCCTGCCGCGGCGAGGGGAAGACGACGTCGCACTTCGACTACGCCGGGCCGCTGACCGAGGCGGTCCTGCTCGGCACCGTCGCGGTGCGCGTCCCCGGCGAGGTGCTGCGCTGGGACGCGGCGGCGCTGAAGGTGACCAACTCGCCGAAGGCCGACGCGCTGCTGCGCAAGACGTACCGCAAGGGCTGGGAGCCGGCCTGGGTGTGAGAGGTAACGCCATGCTGCGTGACGACGCCTGGGCCCTGCTCAACGAGTGGGTCAAGGACGCCGGGCTGGTCCGCCACATGCTCGCCGTCGAGGCGGCGATGCGCGCCTACGCCCGCAAGCTCGGCGAGGACGAGGAGACCTGGGCCGTCGTCGGACTGCTGCACGACTTCGACTACGAGCGCCACCCCGCCGCCCCCGACCATCCGCTCAAGGGGGCCGAGGTGCTGCGGAGCCGCGGCTACCCGGAGGTCGTCGTCCGGGCGATCCTGTCGCACGCCGACTACCTGGCGGACCAGTACCCGCGCGTATCGACCCTCGAAAAAGGGCTCTACGCCTGCGACGAGCTGTGCGGCCTGATCACCGCCGCGGCGCTGGTGCGTCCGACCGGCATCACGGACCTGACGGCCGCGAGCGTGCTGAAGAAGATGAAGTCGAAGGGCTTCGCGCGCGGCGTCAACCGCGACGACGTCGTTCGCGGGGCGGCCGACTTCGGGGTGGACCTGGCCGGGCACGTCCAGTTCTGCATCGAGGCGATGCGGCCGCACGCCGAGGTCCTGGCCCTGACGCGCGGCATCGCCGACACGCCGTGACCGGCCCGGGGGCACCATGATCATCGACGTCCACAGCCACGCCTGGGAGTACCCGGCCCACTTCACCGACGACTTCCGCCGCCAGGCCCGGCGGGCGAAGGCCGGCGTCGAGATGGACCTGACCGTCACCTACGCCGACTACCGCCGCACCGCCCCGGACGACACCGTCACGGTCGTCTTCGGCGGCAAGGCCCACCTGAGCGGCCTGTGGGTCGATGACCGCTACGTCGCGGACTACGTCGCCGTTGACCCGGCCCGGCTGATCGGCTTCCTGTCGCTCGACCCGACCCGGCCGGGCTGGCAGGACGAGCTGCGCTTCGGCCACGAGGAACTCGGCCTCCGCGGCGTCAAGCTCATGCCGATGTACGCCGGCTTCCGGCCGGACGAGCCGCGCCTCGACCCGCTTTGGGAGTACGCGACCCGGCACCGCCTGCCGGTCCTCCTCCACACCGGGACGACGTTCATCGCCCAGGCCCCCCTGGAATGCACCCTGCCGCGCCACCTCGACCCGGTCGCGTCGCGCTTCCCCGAGGTGCGCATCATCCTGGCCCACCTCGGCCACCCGTACGAGGGCGAGGCGGTCGTCACGGCGCGGAAGCACCCGCACGTCTACTGCGACCTCAGCGCGCTGCACTACCGGCCGTTCCAGCTCTACCACAGCCTGATGCTCGTCCAGGAGTACGGCGTCTGGGACAAGGTGCTCTTCGGCACCGACTACCCGTTCACGACCGTGGACGCGACGCTGGCCGGCCTGCGCGGCCTGAACGCCATGCTCGCCGGCACGGCGTTGCCGCGCCTGAACACCGACGCGATCGAGGCCCTGATCCGCCGCGATTCGCTGCCCCTGCTCGGGCTCCACAGGAGTTGCGCATGACCCGTCCGCTGCTGGCGTGCCTGGCGTTCGCGGCCCACGGCTACGGCCTGCTCCCGCCGCCGGCCGGCGTCGCGCCGGAGGCGAAGGCGGAGCCGGAACTCCTCGCCGGGGTCGCGAAGGTCGACATCACGAACAAGGCGGCCCTGCCGTTCAGTGACCCGCTCTACGTCAAGGCCCTCGTCCTCAAGCGCGGCGACACGGCCGTCGTCCTGGTCACGCTCGACGCGGTCGCCGTCGGCGAGATCGGCCACATCCCCAATGACTACCTCGGCAAGGTGCGCGCCCGGCTCCAGAAGGAGCTTGCCCTCCCGCCGGAGGGCGTCGTCGTCAACGCGAGCCACTGCCACGGCGTCGTCTGCGCCGACGTGGACGAGAAGACGGTCGAGGCGGTCAAGGCGGCGTCGGCGGCGCTCGTGCCGGTGAAGGCCGGGGTCGGCGTCGGCAGCGAGACGCGCGTGTCGGAGAACCGCCGGCTGCTGCTCAAGAGCGGCAAGGAAGCGGACGTCCGCCACGCCTACGCCCTGCCGCCCGACGACGAGGTGGCGGCCGTCGGCCCGATCGACCCGGAGGTCGGCGTCCTTCGCCTCGACCGGCTCGACGGCCGGACGCTCGCCGTCGTCTACAACTTCGCGTGCCACCCGATCATGGGCATGCCGAACGGCGGCAACACGGCCGACCTGGTCGGCGTCGCGTCGCGCGTCGTCGAGGAGAACCTCAGCCCCGGCACCGTCGCCCTGTTCGTCCAGGGCTGCGGCGGCGATATCAACCCGGTGCGCTACAAGGACGTCCACCAGCCGCGCAGCGCCGAGCCGCTCGGCCACCTCCTCGGCCTGAGCGTCCTCCGCACCGTCCGCAAGGTCACCTGCGACGCGACCGCCCCGCTCGCGATCGTCAACGAGAAGGTCGGCCTGCCGCGCGCCGATCACTCGGAGCGGATCGAGGCCCTCCAGGCGGAGAAGGCCCGGCTCGTGCGGTCGCTGAAGGG
>Ga0268299_1000656_pt1 | contig 94050 bp, 77 predicted proteins | sample NOBtaG_FD_193484 | JGI IMG/M metagenome (GOLD analysis project Ga0268299, IMG submission 193484) | Activated sludge microbial communities from bioreactor in Nijmegen, Gelderland, Netherland - NOB reactor | ecosystem: Engineered > Bioreactor > Aerobic > Activated sludge | place: Netherlands...
GCCGGGAGTACGACGACAGCTTCCGGGTGGTGAAGCAGCGCGTGAACGGCGCGCACGAGGTGGTCTACGGATACGACAACGATGATCTGGTGACGAGCGCCACGGCGGGGACGGCGGTGCTTGAGATCACACGAGACCCGCAGAAGGGCGGACTAGTCACCGCGACAAAGCTGACGAACGGAGCGCCGACGCCAAAGATCACGGACGTGCGGACGTACGACGGGTTCGGAGCAATCGAGACGTACGAGGCGCGCTACAACGATACGACGCCGCTCTATTCAGTTGTCTACGTGCGGGACGATCTGGGACGGATTACGGCGAATAGCGAGACGATCGCCAAGGCGAGCGGGAGCGGGACGGACTCCTACGCGTGGGTGTACACATACGACACCCTCGGTCGGCTCGACACGGTGACGAAGAACAGCGTGCTGGTCGCCGATTACGACTACGACGCCAACGGGAACCGGATCGCGGGGCCCGGGTTGACGACGGCGCCGGTGTACGACGACCAGGACCGGCTGATCACGTACGGCCCGACGACGTATGGCTATTCAGCGAGCGGAGAGCTCGCGAGCAAGACGACGGGGAGCGCAACAACGACGTATGCATATGACGCACTCGGTGGATTACGGCAGGCAACGCTGCCGAGCGTCGCGGTGGAGTACGTGGTCGACGGGAGAGGGCAACGCGTCGGCAGAACCGTCACGACCGTCAGCTCTCCCACGACCTCGACAAAGATGCTGTTCGACAGAGCGTGGCAACCGGCCGCGGGGCTGGACGGTTCAGGCAACGTGGTGGCGCGATACGTGAGCGCGACACGAGCGCGCACGCCGGACTTCATCGTCGGTTCGTCGGGCACCTATCGTTTGCTCACGGATCATCTGGGAAGTGCTCGCTTGCTGGTGGATCTGGCGACTGGTGCCGTTGCGCAACGGCTCGACTACGACGAGTTCGGGGTAACGACGGTAGACTCGGCGCCGGGGGCGCAGCCGTTCGGTTACGCCGGTGGAATCTACGATTCGATCACCAAGTTCGCTCGCTTCGGTGCCCGCGATTACGACGGCACCATCGCTCGATGGACCGCCAAAGATCCAATCAAATTCGATGGGGGGGACAGCGATCTCTATAGTTACGTGGGAAGCGATGCCGTCAATCGAATCGACCCGTCAGGTCTCGTGCCATTCCACAACACATTGGAGGTACCAATAGTTGTCTCAGGCAATCCTGGCGCTGGTAGGGGAAGCGGGGAACAGTTTTCCTTCGTCGTCCCGCCCGGAGGTCGCGTCGACGACAACAATCCATACCAGAGTCCGTACGGACCTATTACAGATGTAGATGGTGTCGATGTGGACGGTGATGGTGAGGCGAATGTGGGTCCCTACAACGTCTATCCGTTTGGTGAAAAGGTGCCGGGCGGGAGAGGGAGCGGTGGACGGGGTAAGGTATGCACGGTCCGTCAGTTCGGACCGTTGCGCTACCTTGACCACACTGGAGAAGTGATTGAGTGAAGAAGGACGGCTCGGACTTCAACTCAACTCCGACATGGCACAGTACCAGGTGGAGATGGGCTCTCGCTGTCGTAGGATTGGTGGGTCCCGGAATACTTCTGGGCGCCGTAGTCTGGCTCGATGAGCGAGAATATTATGGTTTCGGCTTCGAGCTTTTCATACAAATCTACGAAAGTGTTTCGCTTCCTGGGATTGTGTGGCCGCTTCGCGGCGTCTGGACGTACAGTTTAGTCGCAGCATTCTGGGGGACAATCGGCTACATTCTTGGAAGCGTCCTGGACCGTCGACTAAGCTAGTAACCGTCATAGTTTAGCCACCGCCCTCCCTTTCCGGGGCCGCCATGGAACCCAAAAACATCGTCGCAGGACCATTGCCAGAAAAAGCAACTTTGTGGATCTTGGAAGCGAAGCAAATAGCCCTGTCCATCGTTCGTCTGGACATAGAAATCGTGACGAATCAAACGAGGAGTTCGCATTCCAGCTAGCCATTGATCCGGCAGAGTCGATGGATAGTGGCCCATGGTTTCGTAATAGTCTTCGATGATTGGGACCAGGGACTCGCAGAAGCTTTTTGCCTCATCATGCGCACGATTGTCTTTGGTGAATGGCGATGTTTCCCATGCAAGCCACAGCAATGTCGCAGCTAGGAGAAGTAGCCACGCCGGCGGACGGAGTCGCGAATGCATCGAAAACATACTGCTGCGACACATGCGCTAGTACAAGTGCTCGGTAGAAGGGGGCGAACGCACTAGCTGTGCGACGGATCGGGCAATCCGTTGCCGAGCCAAACTGTTCACCACATGAGCTTCACCCCTGGCGAGCGATCCAGGCTACCTCGGCAACTCAGCAACGCCGACGTTACGCGCGCCGACGGCACGATCGTCAAGCTATCGTCAGGACCTGAAGTGGGGCGCTTCGGTATGGAGGCTCCCGTCTGGAGCAAAGGCGAGATCAGTACGCCGTTGATGAGAGCGGCCAGTCCGCCAAAGCCGGCAACGATCGCAACCGCACGAACGGCCACGCTGGCGAGTGTGAGTGACCCGTTCAGCCTCACCGGAGTTTCGGAAACGTTCGCGATCAACGGCCGGACTTTCACGCGAAGCTACAATCCGGGGACGAAGGTCCTCACCGATACGAGTCCGGAAGGACGAGTCGTCACGACGACACTCGATGCGCAGGGTCGCGTCTCGAAGACGCAAGTGAGCGGCCTGAACGAGATTCGGTACGAGTACGACACACCGCGCGGCCGGCTCGAGACGATCAAGCAGGGTGTGCCCGGCGTGGACGAGCGGGTGTGGGAGCTCGGCTACGACGCGAAGAATCGATTGACGAGCGTGACGAACCCGCTGACCGAGATGATGAGCTTCGGGCACGATCTTGCGGACCGCGTGACGACGCAGACGCTGCCAGATACGGCGCAGATTGGATTCGCGTACGACGCAGCGGGCAACATGACGTCGCTCATCCCCCCGGGAAAGTCGGCTCACGGCTTCGCCTACACGAAGCTCAACGCCGAGAAGGCGTACCTGCCGCCCGGCCCGTCACCGGCGATCGCCGATCCCGACACGCAATACGCGTACAACCTCGACCGTCAGGTTGAGCTGGAGACGCGCCCGCGTGCACTGGCGACCGATCCCGACGCGTCGGTGCAGATCGACTACGAGTACGACCTGACGACCGGCAGGCTGAGCAAGATGGTGCTGCCGACGGGCCAGGGCGAGATCACGTACGAATACGACGCGGCAGGCGGGCTGCAGACAATCACCGGACCCGACCTCGCGGGGACGGCGAAGCCTCGCACGCTGTCCTACACCTACGACGGCTTCCTGCCGCTGTCGACGACGTGGGGCTGCGCGGGTGGACCGCCGTGCCCGGCGGGGATGGTCGAGGGGGCGGTGAGCCGGGAGTACGACGACAGCTTCCGGGTGGTGAAGCAGCGCGTGAACGGCGCGCACGAGGTGGTCTACGGATACGACAACGATGATCTGGTGACGAGCGTGACAGGCGGAGCCGCTCTGTTCGAGATCACGCGCGACCCGCAGAAGGGTGGGCTCGTCACGGCGACGAAGCTGACGAACGGCGGGCCAACGCCGAAGATCACCGACGTGCGGACCTACGATGCGTTCGGGGACATCGCGACGTACCAGGCGCGCTACAACGATACGACGCTTCTGTACGCCATTGCGTACACGCGTGACGGGCTCGGCCGGATCACGGAGAAGAGCGAGACGATCGCGAAGGCCAACGGCAGCGGAACTGATTCATACGACTGGGCGTACACGTACGACACGATAGGGCGGCTGGACACGGTGACGAAGAACGGCCTCCAGGTCGCCGACTATGACTATGATGCCAACGGGAACCGAATCGCCGGTCCGGGCCTGACGACCGCGCCGGAGTATGACGATCAGGATCGGCTGATGACGTACGGGACAGCGACGTACGGCCACGACCCGAACGGCGAGCTCGCGAGCAAGACGATCGGGGGCGTGACGACGACCTACGGCTATGGGGCACTGGGGGAACTGCGACAGGTGGCGCTGCCGAACGTGGGGGTAGAGTATATCGTTGACGGCGCGGGCCGCCGTGTGGGCCGTAACGTCTCGTCGATGAGTCCGCCTTCGGTGTCGCGACGCGGGTTGTTATACGATGGCGCGCTACAGCCAGTAGCTGCAACGGACGACGTCGGCGCGGTGGTGACGCGCTACGTCCAAGCCACCCTATTGATCACGCCGGATGTTCTCAGCGAGGGTGGCGCCGTATATCGTGTGATCAGTGATCACCTCGGCAGCGTGCGCCTGGTGGTCGATCTTGAAACGGGCGACATCGCGCAGCGTCTCGACTACGACGAGTTCGGTGTTGTTGAGACGGACTCGGCGCCAGGCTTGCAGCCGTTCGGATTCGCCGGCGGAATCTATGACCCGGTAACCGGACTAGTGCGCTTCGGAGCACGGGATTTCGACCCATCGACGGGCCGGTGGACAACCATGGACTCCGTCCGCTTCAAGGGCGGCAGCACGAATCTGTTCGAGTATGTCTCGAGCGACCCGATCAACTTTGTCGACCCATCCGGTTTGAGTTCGCTAAAGGGGCCTCCAAACACCAATGTACCCATCGGGCCGAATCAAAATCGGTGGTATGGACCCGACGGAAACGCTCGTACCGACTATGACAGTGGTCATCGCAATCACCATCCCGACCTAAAGAGCCCACACGCTCACGACTGGGATCGTTCGGACCCAAACAATCCGCAACGGGGGCCGGCTCGTGATCTCAAGCCCGGCGAAAGTCCGGAGCCTGGGCCGCGAGGACCAGCTGGTCCTCGCGGCCCAGTTGGCCCACCGTTCCCGTTTCTTCGAGGGCCGTTTCCGCTAATCTTCCACCCGTGTACTATTGACCCGTGTTCGCCGTTCTGCCCAACAAGCACAACGTTACCGCAGTGCTGCCAAACCTGACGCGGAAACCGGTAGTTTCGCGACCAATGCGGTGTAACAGGACATCATGAACGAAAACATCAAGGGGAAGCCCCTGCCAACAATGGGTGAAGAAGCGGTGTCCTTTCACGATGCTGAAGTAATGCGGATTTCGATGACCCGAGATGCTCAGCGAGGTGGAGGTGTGGAAGTTGAGATCGATTGCGTTGTCTTGGATCCGACGGGCGAAGTAGATGAAGATGGGACGTGGATCTCAAGGCAATACTTCGTAAGCCTACGCTTTCGTGACGTAAATGAAATAGAACTTGCCGGCTTCAATCGGCAGAACGTGCTGAACGAATTGAAGGTGGAAGAGCGCGTCGGTGGAGAAGTTGCCGTGCGCCTAGATGGAACGTATGGCGTCTCGATGAGTTTCCGCTGCAAGGAGACACTCGTCGCTACCTTGGAGCGATGGAACGGCTAGGAAACCAGGTGTGCTCAGGGCTGGCCGGCGTCCTGTTTCTGGAATCCTAGGCTGCCGTCCTATGGAGCACGGGGTGGGGGGTGTCGCCGCAAGGTGCTGGGGCTAATGGCGGCAGGGTGATCAGTCGGCTCGATCGCGGCGGACCTCGGGAAGCGTGCAAACGATCCTCACTGGGGGCACTAAGCGCGCATCGACGCGGGTCTGGAAGCCGGCCTGTCGTCGTCGGATCACGGTGAGCTGGCGGCTCCGCGGCGCGGATCCGCGAAGTATGTGTAGCCGCTCACGCTCTTTCCCGTCCTGAAGGTCCGATTCGGACCGACTGGATGATGGCGAGGGAGCGGAACGCCATCACGGAGCCGGAGCTGCGGCGATCGCACTCCGTGATGTAGAGCGCGCTCTCGGAAAGGACGGAGCGCACGGGCACGGAGCCCGCCGAGGAGAGAAGGGTGACGGGGGAGTGCTGGAACACTCACCCCGTCGTGCTCCGAACCCAGCCTGTGAAGAAAGGCCGAAGCAATCAGACCATCGTCCGCAGCGCGATCGACGTCAAGACCTGGCTCGCGCGGGTGCCGTCGGTGGAGGGTAAGTGCTCGCGCGAGCACGTCTGGTCGCAGGAGCTGAGATCCGGCACCGTCGCGGGTGATGGCGCAGCGGCGAACGCTACTCCGCGAGCAGCTCGCACGGCAGGGTGACCGCGCCGCGCGTCGCGATGTATCCGTTCAGCGAACCGCGTGGCTGACAGCGCGCCGAGGCCGCGCTACTCGATGTCGGGATGGGCGCGCTCGAGAGCGAGGATTGCCGTGCGAAACGGGTTCGCGTCGAGCCGCTGCTGAGTGTCCTGCTGCTCGAGAGTCTGCTTCCAGTTGACCGGCGCGAGATCCAGGACGCGACTCTTCGGCCACGACGGGAGCAGGCACAGCAGGTCCCGCAGGTACCGCCACGGCTCGATACCGTGCAGCCCGCAGCTCGCGAGCAGCGAGACGAAGATGGTGTTCACCGCCGCCGCGTCGTCCGTAAGTGCTCGGCCAGCCCCGTCTGGCATTGACGCCCCCGCCTCTGCGATCCTCGACGCCGTCCCGCGAGGAGGGGGCCGGACATGGATCGAGAGGCAGCAAGGATTCGCGGACTGGTGCGGGCAGCAGGGCCGCGCGGGCGCGGTGTACGGCTTCCCGATGATGTGCGCCGCGAGCTGATCGCGTTCGCGCGCAGTCGGCGCCACGACGGGATTGGTGTGCGGCGGATCGCGGCGGCGACGGGCGTGTCGACGGAGTCGATCCGGCGCTAGACGCAGCGCGCGGCGCCGCGCTCGGTGACGCGCGAGCTGGTGCCGGTCGAGGTGCGCGCGGAAGTGCCGCGCGCCGAGCACCACGGCGCACTCAGCGTCAGCTCCCCGTCGGGCTACCGGATCGAGGGTCTCACGCTCGAGCAGGCCGTCGCGGCGCTCGGTCTCCTCGGATGATCGGCTCGTCGCGCAACCTGCGCGTGTGGGCGTATCCCGGCTCGGCCGATCTGCGGCTCGGGTACGACGGGCTTGCGGGCCTGGTCGCGAACAAGCTCGGCTCGGACCCGCTGTCGGGCGATTGTTTCCTGTTCACGAATCGTGCGCGCACCAGAGCCAAGGTGCTGGTGTGGGACGGCACGGGGCTCGCGATCTACCAGAAGCGGCTCGAGCAGGGGCGGTTTGCGAGCCTGCGTGCGGACGCGGGCCGGATCGCGCTGACGATGAGCGAGCTGAGCCTGTACCTCGAGGGTTGCCGGCTGGTCGAGCGCGTGAAGCTGTCGCCGGAGGCCTACGTGCCCGGGCCGCTCTCTGGCCGCCGTCGTGTGGTCGCGTAGGCGAAAAAGGGACGCGTCGCGGACTGGCGTTCGGAATATATGCTTGATATACACGCCACATGCTGCAGATCTCGACCGAGCGCGACATCGAGCGCCTGCGCCAGGTCGCACTCCTGCAGGAGGCGGAGATCCACCGGCTGCTGGCGCGTCTGGCGGAGCTCACGCGCCAGCTCGCCGAGGCGCGCGGCGAGGACGTCGTGCGCGCCCTGCAGCTCGAGCTGACGGTCATCAACGAGCAGCTCGCCGCGCGTAACCGCGCGCTCTACGGCACGTCGCCGGAGAAGCGTCGGCGTGGGGATGAGGAGGACGGTGGCAAGGCGAAGACGCCGCAGTCGGGTCATCCCCGGCGCGCGCAGCGCGACCTGCCGATCGTCGAGGTGGTGCACGAGCTCGACGAGGCGGACAAGGCGTGTCCGAAGTGCGGCGGCGAGCTCTGGGAGTGGGCTGGGCAATTCGAGGCGGCGGAAGAGATCGACGTCATCGAGCGCTCGTTTCGCATCGTGCGCCACCTGCGGCAGAAGTACCGCTGCGGGTGCGGCGAGTGCATCGAGACGGCGCTCGGGCCGCAGAAGCTGGTGCCGGGCGGGCGCTACTCGGTCGACTTCGCGATCGAGGTGGCGGTGGCGAAGTATCTCGACCACAGTGTGTCCTGAATGCGACCCTGAAGGAGGGAAGCAATGCTGCATGAGAGATGAGGGTGGGCCCCTTGGAGTCGGGGTGCAGGACCAGGCTCCAAACCGCCTCGAGCTGCGCTGGTAAAGAGCCAGGGTGGTGAGCGTCGAGGGAAAAGGCGCGACATGATCGCGTCAGGTGTGGATCAGGAAGACGAGCGCAAGCGAACCGCTGACGACGTGTCGAAAAGTATCTCGCAGACATCGAAACCGGGAGCGGTGGTTGCCCGGGATGAGTTCAGGGGGAGTCCTGCTGACTGCCTGAGCGGTGTCCGGCATGAAGGCGGCGTGAGCCTGATCCAGGCTCTCATGCGGAACAGGAGAACCTGTCGTCTCGATGCGAAGGGAGGCGTCCAAGCGGGAGGAGCCCGTGAGGATGCGCGTACCGATGCGAGGCACAGGGGCGGAGCGATCCGTAGTAGCCAAGAAACCAGCCAACGCTGGCGGAGCGAAGGGGTCGCGTCATTCCGCTTCGGTCACAAGCCAACCGGAGACGGGAGGAGCTGGTGAGCGAGGCAAAGCCGTTTCGGATTCCGAAGCGTGTCGTCTGGGAGGCATACCTTCACGTCAAGGCAAATGGTGGTGCTGCCGGCGTCGATTCCGAGACGATCGAGGCCTTCGAGGAGGACTTGAAGGGCAATCTCTATCGGATCTGGAATCGCATGTCGTCGGGGACGTACTTCCCGCCACCTGTCCGACAGGTGGCGATCCCGAAGCGCGATGGGGGCGAGAGGAAGCTGGGGATTCCGACCGTAGGTGATCGGATCGCTCAGATGGTGGTCAAGAAGTATCTGGAGCCCGTGGTGGAGCCAACGTTTCACCCGGACTCGTACGGGTATAGGCCGGGCAGATCGGCAGTCCAGGCCGTCGGCCAGGCACGGGGACGCTGTTGGAAGTTCAACTGGGTTCTCGATCTTGACGTCCGCTCCTTCTTCGACAGCCTCGATCACGATCTCGTGATGCGCGCCCTACGGAAGTACACCGACTGCCGGTGGGTCGTCCTCTACGTGGAGCGGTGGCTCAAAGCCCCGGTTCAGCTGGAGGATGGAACGCTGGCGGAGCGGCGGTCAGGGACTCCACAGGGAGGTGTGGTGAGTCCGCTGCTCGCGAATATCTTCCTCCACCTCGCGTTCGACGCGTGGATGCAGAAGATGCATCCGGACGTGCCGTTCGAGAGGTACGCGGACGATATCGTGGTGCACTGCAGGACGAAGGCGCAAGCCGAGACCGTTCTGCAGGCGGTCCGAGAACGGCTCGCCCGGTGTCGGTTGGAGATCCATCCCAGCAAGACAAAGATCGTCTACTGCAAGGACTCGAACCGAGTCGGTCGGGATGAGCACGAGAGTTTCGACTTTCTGGGCTTCACGTTCCGGCCACGGCGATCGCGAAATCGTGATGGCGAGTACTTCGTCAGCTTCAGTCCGGCGGTGAGCCGGCGGGCGGCGAAGACGATGCGCCAGACGATGCGACGCTCGTGGCGTCTACCGAACCGAACTGACAAGGAGCTGGCCGACCTCGCACGCATGTTCAATCCAGTGCTCCGTGGCTGGATTGGGTACTACGGCAGCTACCACAAATCGGCCTTGACGGCGGCCTTCCGCTCGCTGAACTTCATTCTCGTCAAGTGGGTGACGCGGAAGTACAAGCGGTTCAAGGGGCATCGTCGGCGAGCATGGAGGTGGTTGGCGGGCGTCGCGAGGCGCGAGCCAACTCTCTTCGCCCACTGGCAGTCTCTCGGACTCGTGCCGACGGCTGGATGATGGGAGCCGTATGAGCCGAGAGGTTCACGTACGGTTCTGGGAGAGCGCGGGGGTGTGATTCCCCCGCGCCACTCACCTGCCGCTCGCCCGCCAGGTGCGGCAGATGGGGCGCGAGGGGCTCAGGGTCGACACGCAGACGCTGTGGGACCAGCTCTTCGCCCTCTACGGGCACCTGGCCCCGACGTACGACGCGATCCTGCGCCAGGTGCTCGACGCGCCGGTGATCGGCGCGGACGAGACGCGCTGGCGACTGATGGACGAGAAGGGCTCGACCAAGTGGTGGGCGTGGTCGGTGTGCTCGCCCGAGGCGGTCGCCTACCGGATCTTCCCGGAGCGCTCGACCGACGCCGGCGCGGCGCTGCTCGCCGGCTATCGGGGCATCGTCGTATGCGATGGGTACGCGACCTACCCGAGCGTGCGCGAGCGACTCGCACGCGACGGACCGAGCTTCACGATCGCGAACTGCTGGGCGCACGCACGACGCGGCTTCGTCGAGGCGGAGTCGGCGTACCCGAAGGCCCGGGAGGTGATCGAGCTGATCGGCAAGCTCTACGAGGTCGAGGCGCGTGCGAGCGAGCAGAGTCTCGACCTGGGCGAGCTGCGTCGCACGGAGTCGGCGCCGATCGTGGCGGAGATCAAGCGCTGGCTCTCGACGACGGTGGCGACGCCGAGGTCGTCGCTGGGCAAGGCGATCCTCTACATGCTCAAGCTTTGGCGGGAACTCGAGCTCTTCCTCACCGACGCGCGGATCCCGATCGACAATAACGCCACCGAGCGTGGGATCAGAGGTCTGGCCGTGGGCCGCAAGAATCACTACGGCTCGCGCTCGGAGCGCGGAACCAAGGTGGCGGCGCTCTTCTACACGCTGATCGAGTCGGCGAAGCTCGCGGGCGTGAACCCCAAGCACTACCTGCGCGAGGCCACCCGGCGCGCCATCGCGACGCGCGGCGCGGTCACCCTGCCGTGCGAGCTGCTCGCGGAGTAGCGTTCCGATCGGCACCATCGCCGACGACGGTGCCGGATCTCAGCTCCTGCGACCAGACGTGCTCGCGCGAGCACTTACCGTCGAGGTCGTAGCCTGGACGACGCCCCGCCGTCGAGCGGGGGAGGCGCGCAACCCGCTCAGTCCGCACGAACGCACGACGCATCGGCGAGGGTGGCGCGACGCAGGAGGGCGGCAGGGTCGGGAGCGTCCGGATCGGGAGCGGCCTCGAGAGCGGACGCGACGCGGCGGAGCATGCGTGGCAGCGCGTCGGTCGGGGCGCCGCTCGCGCGCAGCAGGCGGCAGCCCACGACGTCGGCGCGAGCCTCGATCTCGGTGCCTGCGCCGGAGCCGGAGAGCGCCGCCGGAGCGCCGCTGACGTGCCCACCGTCGACCAGGTGACCGACCTCGTGCGCCAGCGCCGCCCGTAGCTCGGCGTCGTCGAGCAGGTCGACCAGGGCTCGTCCGACGCGCACGCGCCCGTCGGGCCAGGACCAGGCGCCGAGGCCGTCGCGCGACGACAGGGCGAAGCGCACACCGGCCGGCGAGCCGACCGCGCCGACCACCTCGTTGCCCAGTCGCGCGACGCGCGCCAGGCGCGCCGCGTCGGGCGCCGCCGCGACGGGGGCGGGACCAGTCCCCCGCACGGCGGCGCAGCCGGCGAGTGCGGCGAAAAAAGGCAGCAGCACCAGAGCGCGCTTCACGTGCCGAAACGCAACCGGCATGCCGGGCATCGAACGAGGGATTGCGGGCGTGAGCAGGCGTCAAGCTGCTCAAGACGCAGGCACGTGCGCGAAAGATCGGCGCGATCCCGCGATCATCGAATCCGAGGCCTTGTCACGACGCGGAACGATGGACAGCATCGAAGCATCTGATGTCGGCGCCGATCGCCGGTGCGCGACGTCGAGCAAGCGAAAGGAAAGACGATGAAGAAGCTCCTCACCACCACTCTCTCGCTGGCGGCGCTGCTCGCTGCCGTTGCCCCTGCCATCGCGGTCGCGCCGGGCACCTTCGACCCGCGCGACCCCAACAGCCTCACCAAGCCGGCGCAGCAGTCCAAGCCCTACGCGCTGACGGGCGCGAGCCGTCATAGCCAGAAGCCGAACGACGTGCGGCTCCAGATCAACTCGCCGCACGGCGCGCGCTCGGTGATGACGACGGACGCGAACCGGTAGGCGAGGCCGAGTCCAGACGCAGACAGGGCGGGTCGCCTCGGGGCGGCTCGCCCTTTCTTTGTGCGCGACGAGGAAGCCGGCGCTCAGCACGCTCCGGAGTCCGACCGGGAGTCGCCGTGCCGCTCCCGCCGCGGCAGGACCTCGCCGACGCGCTGCTTCACCTTGTCGAGCCAGCGTCGCGCCCAGTCGAACTCGATCGCGAGGATGCCGAGCCCGATCGGGATGACGATGAACGCGGGGCCGGGCGTCACCAGCAGCACGAGGCCGACGCCCAGCACGATCGAGCCGACGATCCCCACCCCGACGCGTCGCGCCACGCGCCATGCGGTGCTGCCCATCCCGCCGCTGCCGTTCGCCGGAGTTTGCATCTTCTACCCGTCCCGGCGGACGTTCCTGCCGGGTGTCCCCGCCAGGGCTCCGTGCCGCCTGCGTCGTCGCTTCTGGGGACGGGACCATCGCACGAAGCGCGCCACGCGCGCGAGGGCTTTTCGCGCGCGCGCCCGGCGCGCCTATCCGCGCCGCGGCGGCCGTTTCGCCGCGCGCTGGGGACCGGGGGACCGGAAGGTCTGCCGCAGCTCGTCGGCGTCGGCCGATTCCTCGAAGCGCCCGCCCGTGTGCTCGCCGATCACGCGCCGCCAGAAGCGGATGGCGGCCTCGTTGCGCACCAGCTCGCTGACCTCCCAGCGCCCCGGGTGGCGCTCGAGGATCGCATGCGCGGCGCGCGTGCCGATCCCCGTGCGACGCTCGCGCCGCAGCACGAAGAACTCGGACATACGGCAGTCACGCGTCGGCGCGACGTGCGGCGAGGGCGCGCGGTTGACGAGCGCGAAGCCGACGCGGCGCCCGTCCACGACGATGAGCAACGGCAGGTCGCGGTCTGCCGCGAGCCATGCGGGCAGGTGGTCGGGCTGCCAGACGCCGCGGTCGTCGAGCTGGTAGTAGCCGGCGTCGAACTCCGAGAGGTCGTGCAGGTAGAGCGGGTAGACGTTGAGGATCCAGGCTCGATCGACCACCGTGAGACGCGCGTCGCGGAGCTCGATCGACATGCTCGAGAGGATGCCCGAGAAGGGCGCTGGGGCAAGCGGTTGCCAAGCGGCGGCCGGGAATGGGAGACGCAGGCATGAGCGAGCCATCGCCGCCGCGGCGCAAGTTCTGGGGCTGGGGATACGAGGGACAGGGACCGAGCGCCGAGCAGACCCGGCGCATCGCCGAGCTGCTCGCCGCACGCTTCTCGATCGCGGTGCCGGAGATCGCGCCGCCGCCGCGCGTGGAGGAGCTGTCGCTGCGCGCGCCGCGGATCGCGCCGCCCGCGAGCCTCGCCGGGCTGTGCTCGACCGACGCCGAGGATCGCGCGGGACACACCTACGGCAAGTCGTTCCGCGACGTGGTGCGCGCGCTCGAGCGCTCGTACCCGGATCCGCCCGACGTGATCGCGCGCCCGCGCGACGAGCGCGACCTGGTCGCGATCCTCGACTGGTGCGACGCGAGCCGGGCGGTCGCGATCCCGTACGGCGGCGGCTCGAGCGTGGTCGGCGGCGTCGAGCCGCCCGCCGGCGACCGGCCGGTCGTGACCATCGACCTCGGCCGTCTCGACCGCGTGCTCGAGATCGACCGCACCTCGCGCGCCGCGCGCATCCAGGCGGGCGTGCTCGGTCCGGCACTCGAGGACCAGCTTCGCCCGCACGGCCTCACGCTGCGCCACTTCCCGCAGTCGTTCGAGCTGAGCACGCTCGGCGGCTGGATCGCGACGCGCTCGGGCGGCCACTTCGCGACCCTCTACACGCACATCGACGACTTCGTGGAGTCGCTGCGCGTGGTGACGCCGACCGGTGCGATCGAGTCGCGCCGCCTGCCGGGCTCGGGCGCCGGGCCGAGCCCCGACCGGATGTTCATCGGCTCCGAGGGCATCCTCGGCGTCATCACCGAGGCGTGGATGCGTCTCCAGGATCGCCCGCGCTGGCGCGCGTCGGCATCGGTCACGTTCCCCGACACGCTCACGGGAGCCGAGGCGGTGCGCGCCGTCGCACAATCGGGGCTCGCGCCGACCAACTGCCGCCTGCTCGATCCCGGCGAGGCGATGACTTCGGGTGCCGGCGCGGGCGACGCCGCGATCCTGGTGATCGGCTTCGAGTCCGCCGACCACCGTCCCGACGCGTGGATGGCGCGCGCGCTCGAGCTCTGCCGCGATCACGGTGGGCAGGTGCCCGACGGCGCCGGCGAGACGCGCGGCGACGAGTCGGGCGCGCGCGAGGGCGCGGTCGGCGCGTGGCGCAAGGCGTTCCTCGACGGCCCGTACCTGCGCGACGCGATCGCCTCGATGGGCCTGATCAGCGAGACCTTCGAGACGGCGATCACGTGGGATCGATTTCCCGAGTTCCACGCGCAGGTGATGGCCGCGACCGGGGACGCGGTGCAGCGCGTGTGCGGCGCGGGCCAGGTCAACTGCCGCTTCACGCACGTCTACCCGGACGGGCCGGCGCCGTACTACTCGGTGATCGCGCCGTCGCGTCGCGGATCGCAGCTCGCGCAGTGGGCGGAGATCAAGGCGGCCGCGTCCGAGGCGCTGATCCGTCTCGGCGGCACGATCACGCACCACCACGCGGTCGGTCGCGACCACCGTCCGTGGTGCGACCGCCAGCGTCCGGACGGCTTCGCGCGCGCGCTCGCGGCGGCGAAGCGCGAGCTCGACCCGAACGGCATCTTGAATCCCGGCGTCTTGCTCTGAGCGAACCCGGACCCGAGCGCGCGCCGCCATGGCAGGCGGGACATGCTCGCGCCGTCGCGCTCGCTCAGTCGAGCCAGAGGCGCGACAGCTCGAGCGCGATGGCCGCGAACGGCGCGGCGCGCACGACGTCGGCGCCGGCGTGCGTCTCGGCGATCACCCAGTGACCGTCTTCGAGCGCGAGCACCTCGAGCGTACGCGCGAGCGGGTCCACGAGCCACACGTGACGGACACCCGCGCGCGCGTAGATCGTGAGCTTGCGCGTCCGGTCGATGCGCGCCGTGGCCGGCGACAGCGTTTCGCAGAGCCAGTCCGGCGCGAGCTCGAACCACGGAACGTCCGGAATGCGCGGCATGCGTTCGCGGCGCCAGCCGGCGACCTCCGGCACGACGACGTCGGACGCGAGGTGCAGCTCCGGCTCGTCGAGGAGCAGCCACCCGCCGGGACGCGCAGCGGTGCGGCCCTCGTCGTCGTCGAACGCGTCGAGGATGGCGCCCAGGCGAGAGGTCGCGCGCGCGTGCGGGCTTGCCGGCCGCGGGCTGAGAAAGAGCTCGCCGTCGAGGATCTCGGCGACCTGGTGCTCCGGTGCGGCGAGCACGTCGTCGTAGGTCGCCTTGCGCTTCGGCTCGGCCACGCGCGCGACGGTAGCATCCATGGCGATCCGGTAGGAAGCCCGAGCGTGCGCCGCCATGGCAGGCGAGACATGGTCTTCCGGCCGCGGGCGCACCTGCCGGCATGGAGCCGTTCAGGCGCGCGCGCCCCGATCGGAGTCTGACATGCCATCGATCTGGTGCGCTGCCGCTTCGCGACGTCCGACGCGTTCTCGCGACGCTACGACGCCGCGTCGTAGGCGCGCGGCGCGCCACGGCGACCGCAAGCGGAAATCACAGGATTGCGCATTGCCTGGGTCGCGACGGGTCGGGCAGGATGCCGCGACACGACAAGGCTTCTCCGCTCCCGCCCCCCGGCCCTACGGCCATGCGCCCCGATCCTCCCGGTGAAGCTGCTCGATGGGAGAGACCACATGCGCATCGCCGTTCGTAGCTCGATCCTTGCCGCCGTCCTCTGCCTTGCCGCGCCCCCGCGCGCACTCGGTGCGGGTACCGTGCTGTTCGCGGGTGAGTATGGCCCGAGCGTGACCACGGCACCGGGACGCGGCGCGCTCGTCGGCGTCGACGCGCGCAGCGGGGCCCTCGCGATCCTCAGCGATTTCAACGACCCGCGCCAGGGCCCGACCGGCGGGCTGCCCTACGACGTCGCGGTCGGCGCGGACGGGGCAGTCTACGTGCTCGACCGCGAGGGCGGTCCGAGATCGTACGGCATCGTCTTCGCGGTGGACGTGCGCTCGGGACGTCGCACGGTGGTCAGCGAGCTGGGCGACCCGACCCTCGGCGCGATGGGGTTCAACCCCGAGAGCATCGCGATCGCGCCATCGGGCACGATCTACGTCGCCGACATCGACGCCGGTCCCGGCACCGGCCTCGACGGCGCGGTCCTCGCCATCGATCCCGCGAGCGGCGCACGCACCCTGCTGAGCGCGTTCGCCGACCGGGCGCAGGGGCCGGCGCTGGGAAGCGACCCGCGCGGCATCGCCGTGCTGCCGGACGAGACGGTGCTCGTGCTCGACTCCGCGGCGCTCTATGCCGTCGACCCGACCGACGGGTCGCGGACCGTCGTCAGCCGCTTCGCCGACGAGGTGCAGGGGCCGCTCCTGCGGAAGCCCTACGCCGTCGCCGTCGGCGCGAATGGTGAGGTCCTCGTCGTCGACAACGACCACGCGCCGCGCGTCGGCGCGGACCTCGAGCGCCGGAGCGGTGGGGTGCTGCGCGTCGACCTGGCGGACGGCAAGCGCACGCTCGTGAGCGCCTTCGGCGATGCGGGCGGTGCGGTGGTCCGTTTTCCGACCGACGTCGCCGTGGCTCCGTCGGGCGCGCTCTACGTCACCGCAGAGGCTGCGGCCGCGGCCGGCGCTACGAGGTGGGGCGTGTTCTCGCTCGGACGCCGATCCGGGCGCCCGGCGCTCCTCGCAGACCTCGGCGGGACCGGCACCCGCGATCGGCGACCGACGCCCTACTTCGGCTACGGCGTCGGTGCCGCGTACCACCCTTCGCGGCTCGTCGGCTGCGCGTCGCGGCCGCCCGGCCGGCAGTGCGCGCGGCGACTGCCGCGGACGATCCGCTCGACGACGGCGCGCGACCTCGAGATCAGCCGGGGGCGGTGAACGAGGGCGACGAGGCCGCGGTCGATCCCGTCACGCGCACCGGGCGACGATCGACTGCCGGGTCGTGATGCCCGTGTCCGCCACTGCAACGCCGGCCCCGAGAACCGCCGTTTCGTCTCCGCGACGCGGAGCGATGTCGAGCGTCACGGCGAAGGGCGCTCTCTGCCGTGCGTCCGTTCCCTCGGCTTCTCGCGGCGACACTCGAGCGGCACCTTGCGCGCATGAGCGGCACCTTCAGTCGCTTGGCGGACCCGCCGGGCCGGGCTAACGTGCGCCGGATCGGAGACGCACCATGCCCATCGATCTGCGAGAGCTCCTGCGGCCGGAGACCAGCGCCGTCATCACCGTCGAGTGCCAGCGCGGCGTCATCGGCGCCGGCGGGCCGCTGTCGGCGCTCGCCGACGCGGTACGCGAGAGCGGGCTCGTGCCGCGCGCCGCGAGCGTCCTCGACGCGGCGCGGGCGGCGCGGGTGCCGGTGCTGCACGGCACCGTCGTGCGGCGCGCGGACGGCGGCGGCGTCACGCTGAATTGCCGGCTGTTCGCTGCGACGCGCAAGGCGGGCGGGCCCGGGCTCCTCGCCGGCAGCGAGGCCGCGAAGCTCGTCGCCGAATTCGGTCCCGGCGAGAACGACTACCTGGTGCCGCGACACCACGGCGTGTCGGTCTTCCACGACACCGAGATGGACTCGCTGCTGCGGAGCCTGGGCGTCAAGACGATCGTGCTGCTCGGCGTGAGCCTCAACATCGCGCTGCTGGGCTCGACGATCGAGGCGGTGAACCGCGGCTACCAGGTGGTGATGCCGCACGACGGCGTCACCGGCACGCCGCTCGAGTACGCGCGACAGGTGCTCGACAACACCGTGCGCATGCTCGCGACGGTGACCACGTGTGCCGAGGTGGTGGCGACGTTCGAGTCGGCTCGTGCGAACGGAGGGCAGTCGTGAGCGATCTCGTCCTGAGCGAGGAGCAGCAGCTCCTGCAGAGCACGGCGGCGGACTTCGCCCGGCAGAGCCTGCCGGTGTCTCGCCTGCGCACGCTGCGCGACGCGGGCGACGCGACCGGCTTCTCACCCGAGCTGTGGCGCGCGATGGCGGGCCTCGGCTGGCAGGGCATCCTGCTGCCCGAAGAGTACGGCGGTCTGGGGCTCGGCTACGCCGACGCGATCGTCGTCCTCGAGGAGCTCGGCAAGGTGCTCGCGCCCGAGCCCTTCCTCTCGACCGTCCTGCTCGCCGGAAACGCGCTCCTGCTCGGCGGCACGGAGGCGCAGAAGCAGGAGCTCCTGCCGCGCGTCGCCAGCGGCGACGCGGTGCTGGCGCTCGCGCACCACGAGCCGCGCGCGCGCCACCGCCTGCATCACGTCGCGACGAAGGCGGTCGCGGGCGCGGACGGCGGCTACCGTCTGACCGGCGTCAAGGACATCGTCCTCGACGGAGCCGCCGCCGACCGGCTCGTCGTCTCCGCGCGCACCGGTGGCGCCGACGGCGACCGCGACGGGATCTCGCTCTTCCTGGTCGACCCGCACGCGCGGGGCGTGACGATCGCGCGGCAGCAGCTCGTCGACCACCGCAGCGCCGCGACCGTGCGGCTCGACGACGTCGCGGTCGCCGCGAACGCCGTCGTCGGCACGCCGGGCGAGGCCGCCGGCGTGCTCGACGCGACCGTCGACCGGGCGCTCGTCGGTCTCTGCGCCGAGATGCTCGGCGGCATGGTGCGCTCGTTCGAGATGACCCTCGCGTACCTGAAGGAGCGCAAGCAGTTCGGCGTCGTCATCGGCACGTTCCAGGCGCTCAAGCACCGCGCCGCGCGCATGTTCATCGAGATCGAGCTCGGACGCTCGGCGGTGATGGCGGCCGCGCGCGCGATCGACGACGGCGCGCGCGACGCGTCCGCTCTCGCGGCGGTCGCGAAGGCGCGTCTCTCGGAGGGCTTCGTCCTGGTCGCGAGCGAGGCGGTGCAGATGCACGGCGGCATCGGCATGACCGACGAGCACGACGTCGGCTTCTACCTGAAGCGCGCGCGCGCCGCGGAGATCCTGCTCGGCGACGCGGCCCACCACCGCGATCGCTACGCGTCGTTGCAGAAATACTGAGGGCGCGGCCCGCGGCTACGGCCGCGCCGCGGGCAGCGAGAAGGTGAGCGACGCCCAGAAGCTCTCCCAGTCGGCGTCCTCGCCCGGCGGCAGCGCGATCATGTGCACCGCCTTGATCAGCCAGTCGCCGGCTGCCGCGAGGCGGAGTCGCACGCGACCTTCCGCGTCGGTGCGCGCGGCGACCGTCGCGCCGGGCGCGTCACGGTCGAGCGCGCTCACCAGCACGCCGGCGATCGGCGCGCCGTCGTAGGTGAGGCGGAGCGGGAGCTCGTCGCCCGGCGCGAGCGCGTACGGATTCTTCTCGGCGACGAGCTCGAGCGTGAAGCCGAGCGCCACGTCCGCGCCGCGCGCCGCCTCGGGACCCGCCGCGAGCAGTGCGCGGGCGCAGCGCGAGTAGCGCTCGCGCGCCGGCTTCTCCGACTCGCCGCGCGCCGCGCGCAGCGCGACGATGCGCTCGAGTCCCTCGGCCTCGAGGTAGGAGGAGAACTTGCCCGGATCGAGATCGATCGCGCTCGGCCGGCTGCGGTAGCCGGCGACGTGCAGGCCGGGCGACGCGACCCGCGCGATCCCGGCCGGGTCGCCACCGTCGGCACCGCGGACGCGGCTCTCGCCCGACGGCCCCACGAGGAGGAAGCGGACGATCATCGCGTCGTTGCGCGGGACCGTCTCCCCCGCAAAGCGCTCGCCGACACGCAGGCGGAGCGTAAAGGACGCGCCCGGCTCCGGCGTGAAGCTCGACGGCTCGATCCAGAAGTCGTGCGCCCGGGCCCTCGTCGCCGTCGCGACGACGGCGAGCGCGACGACGCCGAGCACGACGACCGCAGTCCGCAGGCGTCCCGGGATCGTCTGGCGAGGTCGGGGCATGGTCGCTTCGAGCATCGCACGTCGCACGCGCCAGGCCACTCCGGCGCACTTCGGTGGCAGTACGCGGCACGACGGCGCCGCGGATCTACCCGGGCCGCCTGTTCAGGTGGCGGTCGGGACCAGGTAGCGGTCGAGGTGCGCGGCGACGTGCTCGAGAGTCGCCGGCTGGCTCCGGAAGCCGACGTAGCCGTCGGGCCGGACGAGGTACAGCGTGTCGACGACGGCGGCGTAGCTCCTGTGGAGTGCGAGCTCCGGGTCGACGCACGTCGGCAGCGCCGCTGCGATCGATCGACCGGGGGCCGCGATCAGCAATGGCGCGATGGTCGCGTCGCCGAAGCGCGCGCTGAGCGTGCGCGCGATCCCGGCGAGGTGCTCGATGCTCGCGTCGTCGGGGTGTGGGCCGGTGAACAGCAGCAGCACGTGGCGTCCGGCCGCGAGGTGCTCGAACAGCGTGCTCGCGGCACCGCTGTGCGCGTCGATCAGAGCGCCGTCGGGAGCGCGGGCGCCCGGTGCGACGCCGCCGCCGAGGAGCCACGCGTGCGCCGTCGCGCCGCGGTGCTCGCCGCTGAGCGGGCTGTCGCCGTACTCGATCGCGAGCTCGGAGAGCGTCGCCTTGAAGCGCGACTGCACGAACCCGAGCGAGGCGATCAGCGGCACGAGGTGGTTGCGCAGCTCCTGCGTGAGCGCTCCGCGTGCCGTCGCGACGCGCGTCATCGCCGCGGCGTTGCGCAGCACGAGGTCGCCGACGGCGCTGCGCTCGCTGCTGTAGCTGTCGAGCAGCCCGTCGCGCGCGCGACCCGCGTGCACCAGCGCGAGCTTCCACGCGAGGTTGTACGCGTCCTGCATGCCCGTGTTCATCCCCTGGCCGCCCGCCGGGCTGTGGATGTGCGCCGCGTCGCCTGCGAACAGGACGCGGCCGTGGCGGTACTCGGCGAGCTTGCGCTCGTTGATGCGGAAGCCGGCGAGCCAGTGCGGGGTGCTCACGGCGAGCCCGCCCGGACCGCGCTCGTCGAGCACCGCCTGCACCTGCTCGAGGGTGGGGTCGGCGGGATGGGCGCCGCCGCTCGCGAGGCCGAGGTCGGCGATCACCCGGAAGCGCTCGGGGCCGATCGGGAAGAGCGCCAGCACGCCGCTCTGGTGCCAGAACAGGCTGATCTCGTCGTTCGCGATCGTGCCCGCGACCTGCACGTCGGCGAGGATCCAGTCGTTCGGCTCGACGGCGCCGGCGAACTCGAGGCCGAGCTGGTGGCGCACCGTGCTGTGCGCGCCGTCGCAGGCGACGACCCACGCGGGACGGAGCGTCTCCTCGCGGCCGTCGGGATGGCGCAGCGTCGCCGCGACGTCCTGCGCGCCGGGCACGAGTGCGGTCAGCTCGACCCGGCGCTCGACCTGCAGCCCCTGCGCGGCGAGGCGCTCCTCGAGCACGCGCTCGGTCTCGCTCTGGACGATCATGAGAGCGAACGGATACGGGCTGTCGAGGTCGTCGAGGACCGCGTGCACCAGGCGGCGGCCGCCGCCGTAGAGGCTCGCGCCGTGCGCGCGCATGCCGGCCGCGAGGAACGGGCCGGCGCCGCCGAGCCCGTCGAGGACCTCGAGCGAGCGGCTCCACAGCACCAGCGCCTTCGACTTGTCGGTGCGCGCGGCGTTCCTGTCGACGATCCTGCAGCGGACGCCCTGGCGCGTCAGCGCGAGCGCGGCGGTCAGCCCGACCGGCCCGGCACCGACCACGAGCACGTCCGCGCTCCTGCTCGCTCTGCTCTCCGACACGCGATCCTCCTCCGTCCGTCGCACCGCTCGCGACGAGGATTCATCGGTCGCGCCGTGCCGAACGTTGAGGTGCCGTCAGCCCCGGGCGGAGGTCTCGGGAACGATGCTGATCGAGCCGTTGCGCTCGAGCACCGCGTAGCGAATCTGGCTCAGGCGCTCGAGGCCGTGGCTGCGGCGGGCCTCGGCGAGGATGTCCTCGGTGTCCACGCGCTCGCTCCGGAGGCACTCGTCGAGCGGGACGCCGTCGCGCAGCAGCACCACCGGCACGCCGTCGATCAGACGCTCGACGCGCGGCGAACGCTGCTTCCAGAGCGACAGCAGGACGTCGATCAGCACCAGCGTGACCACCAGCAGCAGCGCGCTGGTGACCGAGAAGTCGTTGCCGAGGAGACCCTGCTGCGTCACCTCGGCGATGATCAGCAGCAGGACGAAGTCGAAGGTGGTCGCCTTCTCGAGCGAGCGCTTGCCGGCGACCCGGAACGTCAAGAGCAGAAAGAAGTAGATCGCGGTTCCGCGCAGGATCGTTTCCATGTCGTCCCCTACGGGTAGACGACCAGCCGGAAGGCGAGGGCCTCGCCGCCGTCGGACCTGGCCGCTCCCTCGAGCAAGCCCACTTCCTCGGGGACGAGCTCCACGCGGAGGCGCACCGGCTCGACGCCGCTGGTCGCGACCTGGAACGTCGTCCACGCGGCCGACGCTTCGATCCGCGCGGGCGTCGGCCACACGCTCTCGACGCGCACGCGGGCGAGGAGATCGGCCGCGAGCGCGACGCGTGCGACGCCGTCCGCCGGCGCCACCCGAAGCTCGAGCGGCGTCGGCGTCCCGAGCCGGGCGAACGCGTCGTGGCGCAGCTCGAGTCCGTCGCCGTGCAGCGTGCGCTCGCCGACGGGACCGCCGCCGAAGAGACCGAGGAGGGCCGCGAGCACGAGCAGCGCCATCGCGGCCCACGCGGTGCGCTCCATGCGCCAGCTTCGCTGCTGGAACGCGAAGGCCTCGGGCGACGCGACCTCGCCTTCGAGCTCGGTTTCGATCCGGGTGCAATCGGTGGCCCGCATCTGCGCTCCGCCACCATGCTGGGCGCAACGCGGGTGCGGGCGCAAGGCTCCGGCGGACGCGTGTCCGGCGGCCGCGGCTACGGTCGTGCGACGCGCGGGTCGCCGTGGCCGGACGTCGCGCGGGCGCCGCCGAGCACGCGCGCGCGCAGCCGGTCCATCGCGACGTAGGTCACGGGGACGACGAGGAAGGTGAGCACCGTCGAGAAGAACATCCCGCCCGCGACCGCGACCCCGAGCGGCGCGCGGGCCTCGCCGCCCGCTCCGCTGCCGATCGCGATCGGCAGGATGCCGACGATGGTCGAGAGCGCCGTCATGAGGATCGGCCGGAAGCGCGTGCGCGACGCCTCGTAGGTGGCCTCGAGCAGTCCCATCCCGCGCTCGCGCAGCTGGTTTGCGAACTCGACGATCAGGATCGAGTTCTTGGTCACGAGCCCGACCAGCATCACGAGCCCGATCTCGCTGAACAGGTTCAGCGTACCGCCGGTCGCGAGCAGCGTGACCAGCGCGCCGGTGAACGACAGCGCGACCGCGACCAGGATCGTCAGCGGGTGCACGAAGCTCTCGAACTGCGCGGCGAGCACGAGGTAGATGACCACCACCGCGAGCACGTAGGCGAAGAGCAGCGCGTTGCCCGACTCGAAGAAGTTCTCCGACTCGCCGGAGAAGCTCACGCGGTAGCCGCGCCCGTCGGGCAGCACGTCGTTCGCGATCGCGAGCAGCTGGTCGAGCGCCGCACCCAGCGTCGCGCCCTCGGCGAGACCCCCGGTGATGGTCGCCGAGCGCAGACGGTCGTAGTGCGGCAGCCCGCGCGGTGCGACCGACTCCTCGAAGGTCACCAGCGACGCGAGCGGGATCAGCCGTCCGCGGTCGCTGCGCACGTAGCTGCCGAGCACGTCGCGCGGATTCGAGCGCGCGCTGCGCTCGAGCTGCACGATCACGTCGTAGGTCTCGCCGTCGAGCTTGAAGGTCGAGAGGTCGCGCCCGCCGAACAGGATCTGCAGGGTGCTCGCGATCTGCCGCACCGAGACGCCGAGGTCGCTCGCGCGCTCGCGGTCGATCCTCACCTCGAGCTGCGGCTTGTTGAGCAGCAGGTCGGTCTGCAGGTTGACCAGACCGGGGATCGCGCGTGCGCGCTGCAGGATCTCGTCCACGTAGCGCGCGAGCTGCGTCACGTCGGGCCCCTGCACGACCATCGACACCATCGCGCCGCCGGCCGTCGTGCTGATCGCCGGCAGGTTCATCGGGAAGGCCTGGATGCCGCCGATCTCGCCGAGCTGGCCGCGCAGCTCGTCGACGATCGTCATCTGGCTCTTGTCGCGCTCGTCCGAGGGGCTCAGCGTCGAGAAGATCGCTCCCTCGTTGACGAGCCCGGGCGTGCCGATGCCGAGCGCCACCACCGAGAACGCCTTGACGATCTCCGGCACCTCGAGGACGACCTTCTCGACGGCGTGCTGGTAGCGGTCGGTGTACTCGAGCGTGCTGCCCTCGGGCGCGCGCACGAGGGCCCGCACGGAGTCGCGGTCGGCGGTGGGGATGAACTCGCGCGGGATCCAGCCGAGCAGCAGGAATCCGAGCGCCACCCACGCGAAGCCCAGCACCAGCGTCGCCGCGGGGTGCTTGAGCACCGGCCGGAGCGCGCGACCGTAGGCTTCGGCGAGCGCGTCGAAGCCACGCGCGAGCGTCGCCTTGATGCCGCGCTCGGCCTGCTGGCGGCGCAGGATGCGGGCGCAGAGCATGGGCGAGAGGGTCAGCGCGACGAAGCCCGAGATCGCGACCGCGCTCGCGACCGTGATGCCGAACTCGCGGAACAGGAGGCCCGTCGTGTCGCCGAGGAAGGCGAGCGGCAGGAACACGGCGACGGTCGAGATCGTGGCCGCGACGACGGCGAACGCGATCTCGTCCATGCCGCGTCGCGCGGCCTCCATCGGCTCGGTGCCCTCCTCGACCCAGCGCGTGACGTTCTCGAGCACGACGATCGCGTCGTCGACCACGAGGCCGATCGCGAGCGTGAGGCCCATCAGGGTGAGCGTGTTGATCGAGAAGTCGAGCCAGTAGAGCACCGCGAACGTGCCGATCAGCGACACCGGGATCGCGACCGTCGGCACGATGGTCGCGCGCAGCGAGCGCAGGAAGAGAAAGATGACGATCACCACCAGCGCGATCGACTCGAGGATCGTCTGGCTCACGTCGGCGAGCGAGCGCTCGATGAAGATCGACGAGTCGAACGCGGTCTGGATCTCGAGCCCGGCGGGCAGCGTCGGCGCGATGTCGCGCGCCTCCGCCTTGACCGCGTTGGCGACGTCGAGCGTGTTCGCCTTCGACTGCTTGACGATGCCGAGCCCGACCGCCGGCTTGCCGTTGAAGCGGACGAGCTTGCGCTCGTCCTCGGGACCGATCTCGACGCGCGCGACGTCGCGCAGGCGCACGGTCTGGTCGTTGACGAGCGCGACCGCCAGCGCCTCGTACTCCTCGACGGTCTTCAGCTCGCCGAGCGTGCGGATCGTGAACTCGCGGTCGACGCCCTCGACGCGGCCCGACGGCAGGTCGACGTTCTCGCGGGTCAGCGCCGCCTGCACGTCGGCGACCGTCAGCCCGTGCGCGACCAGCCGCGAGTTGTCGATCCAGACGCGCATCGACAGGCGCTTCTCGCCGGCGATCAGCACCTCCGAGACGCCGGGGAGCTTCGCGAGCCGGTCCTGCACCTGCGTCTCGGCGATGGTCGAGATGTCGATCTGCGAGAACTTGTCGCCGAAGAGCGCGAGCCACATGATCGGGCTCGCGTCGGCGTCGCGCTTGGCGACCACCGGCTCGTCGGCGTCGTCGGGCAGATCGTCGCGGGCGCGCGCGACGCGGTCGCGCACGTCGTTCGCCGCCACGTCCACGTCGCGGTCGAGGTTGAACTCGACGGTGATCGACGACACCTGCTCGCGGCTGGTCGAGACCAGGTGTCGGACGCCCTCGATGGCGATCAGCTGGTCCTCGAGCGGCTGCGTGACCGACGTCTCGACGACCTCGGGCGCCGCACCGGGGAGCACCGTCGTCACCGAGACGACCGGCGGCTCGACGTCGGGGAACTCGCGGTTCGGCAGCCGTCCGAGCGCGATCGCGCCGAACAGCACGATCACCAGCGACAGGACGGTCGACAGGACGGGCCGCTCGATGCAGATCTGCGACAGCTTCATCGCGTCGAGGTCTCGGCCGGTGCGTCGGCGAGCGTCGCCGTCGCCGTCGCCGCGCGCACCCGCCCGCCGCTCACCACCTTGTGCGTGCCGGCTGCGACGATGCGGTCACCCGCGGCGAGGCCGCGAGTGATCTCCACCTTTCCTTCGAGGCGGATGCCGAGGCCGACCGGCACGTGCTCGGCGACGTCGCCCTCGTCGATGCGCCAGACGAACGGTCCGGCCGCGTCGTAGGCGATCGCCGCCTCGGGGACGACGATCGCGTCGTCGCGCCCCGGCATCTCGAGCCGCACGTTGGCGAAGAAGCCCGGCCGCAGCGCCCGGTCCTCGTTCGGGACGAACGCCTTCAGCAGCAGGCGGCGGTTCGCCGCGTCGAGCGACGGCGCGACGAAGTACACCTCGCCCGGGAAGACCCGGTCCGGAAACGCGGCGACCGCGATCTCGAGCGGCAGCCCGACCTTGGCGAGCGTCACCGCGATCTCGGGCACGGTGAACAGGAGGCGCAGGCGCGACAGCGCGTCGATGCGCACCAGCTCGGTGTCGGTGTCGACGCGGTCGCCGGGCGAGACGAGGCGCGCGCCGATCACGCCGTCGAACGGCGCGCGGATCTCGGTCCGGTCGAGCTCGATCTGCGCGAGGTCACGCCGGGCGCGTGCGGCGTTCAGTCGCGAGGTGGCCGCGTCGAGCTCGGCGGGCGACAGCGTGCGCTGACGCGCGAGCGACTGCGCGCGCCGGTGGTCGTCCTCGGCGAGCAGCAGGGCGGCGACGGCCTCGGCGAGGCGGGCACGCTGCTCGTCGTCGCGCAGGCGAATCAGCAGGTCGCCGCGCTTCGCCTCCTGCCCCTCCGTGAACTCGATCGCGTCGACGACGCCCTGCGCCTCGGGCTTCAGCACCACCGACTCGTCGGCCTCCAGCTGCCCGACGAGATCGATCGTGTCGTGGATCGGGCCGAGCTGGACGGTGGTGAGCTCGACGACCGCCGGCGGCGGCCCTTGCGGCGCCCTTCCTTGCCCCCGGTCGCAGCCGAGGGCGACCAGGAGGCACAGCGTGGCGGCCCATCGGGTCGGGCGGTGCATCCTCCTAACAGGGCAAGAGAGGTCGTCGTTTGCAACCGCATCGTTCCGTCGTGCGGTTCGCGACGCGGTGGTGGCGTGCGGGGCGGGAGTGCGCCGCCGCGTTGCCTGCAGCGCTCACGCGCGGCATCCTCCGCGCGTGAGCGGATCGTCGCAGCCACAGAGGCCTGGCGCAGCCCGGCAGGGTCGTCTGCGACTGCTCACCCACGTGCCACTCGATCGCCTGCGGCGCCTCGCGCGCGAGGCGCCCGACGTCGAGGTGATCGCGATCCCGTCCGAGGGAAGCCTCGACCCCGCGATCTCGGGCGAGGTGCTGGTCACGTACACGTGGGGCGCGCCGAACCTCGCCGACGTCGTGTCGCGCGGTGTGCGCTGGGTGCACACGATCGGCACCGGCGTCGATCGCTTCCCGTTCGCGCTGCTCGGCGACCGCGTTCTCACCTGCGCGCGCGGCGCGAGCGCCGTGCCGATCGCCGAGTGGGTGCTGGCGATGCTGCTCGCGTACGAGAAGCACCTGCCGGACGCGTGGATCTCCGCGCCCGACGGGTGGCGGCGCATGGCGCTCGGTGGGCTCGCCGGTCGCACGCTCGGGCTGCTCGGCCTCGGCGGCATCGGTGCCGCGGTCGCGACGCGAGCCCTGCCGTTCGCGATGCGCGTCGTGGCGCACCGCCGGAGCGACGCGCCGAGCCCGGTGGCGGGTGTCGAGCTGGTACGAACGCGCGACGAGGTGCTCGCGATCGCCGACCACCTCGTGCTCGCCCTCCCGGCGACGCCCGAGACGCGGCACGTGATCGATCGCCGCGCCCTGACGGTCGTCAAGCGCGGAGTCCACCTGGTCAACGTGGCGCGCGGCACGCTGGTCGATCAGGACGCGCTGCGCGAGGCACTCGACGACGGTCGCGTCGCGACGGCGTCGCTCGATACCTGTGACCCGGAGCCGCTGCCACAGGGTCACTGGCTCTATGCTCATCCGCGCGTGCGGCTGAGCCCGCACGTCTCGTGGAGCATGCCGGGCGCGCTGGACGTCTTCGTCGACACGCTGCTCGACAACCTGCGGCGCTACCGATCCGGCGAGCCGCTGGTGGGCGTGGTCGACCTGCGGCTCGGCTACTGAAGACTTCCGGCATCCAGGAGCGGGCCACCGGGGCCGCCCTCGATGCCCGACGCCACGGGGGCCGACGTGCCCGTCCGGGGTGGAGGCCGGACGGGCACGTCGGTGCGGGACGTCAGCGGAGCAGATCCGTCACGGGCGCGACGAACGCGAGGCTCGCGGAACCCACGGTCGGCGTGGGCTCGGGCGTCTCGGTCGGCGCGGGCGTCTCGGTCGGCTCCGGAGTCCCGGTGGGCTCGGGCGTCTCGGTCGGTGCGGCGGTCGCCGTCGGCTCGGGCGTTTCCGTCGGAGCGGGAGTGCCGGTCGGGCCTGGCGTTTCGGTCGGCTCGGGCGTCTCGGTCGGCACCGGGGTGCCGGTCGGCTGTACCGTCGGGGTCGGCGAGGCGCCGGGCGTCGGCGTCGGGGCTCCCGCGAGGTACGCGGGGACGCAGAGCTTCTTGGTCACGGGCCGCTCGTTCGCGAACACCGTGCCCTCGCCGAACTGGTCGGTGATCGACAGCTCGGTGCGATTGCCGCCGCCGTTCCGCTCGCAGCGCACGCGGTAGCAGAGGAAGTTCTGCCCCGAGAGGTCGATGCCGCCGGGCGGATTGCTCGGCGCCTTCGCGCTCGGGTAGCAGACCTCGTCGGCGCGAGCGATCCGTCCGCCGCCGACCGGCTTGCAGCCGGAGCTGGTCAGGAACTCGCTCTGCTGCGAGGTGAGCGCCAGCGGCGGCGGCATCCTCGCGAGACGGTCGTCACGGCTGATCTTGACGCACGTCATGTGATCGAACGGCTGCTCCTGGGCGCGCACCTCGCGCGAAGCGAGCAGCACGCCGGCGGCGACGACGCTCGCTCCGAGCACCCTCGAGATTGATTTCGACATCGGATCGGTTCTCCTCACGTGTGATGGTCTCGACGCGTTCGGGCGTCGCGCGGACGCCCGCTCCCCTCGGGGACGATCTCCTCGCCCCGCGCGTTCACGGAGGCCTCCTCCCTCGGGTTGCGCTCGACGCCGAGGTTCAGATCCCGTGCCAGCCACGCGCTCACGGCCGGGCGCGCGTGATCGTCAGGGCTGGCGCGGACGCACGCCCGGGAGCCGGCAAGAACGGCGAGCGACTTCTGTAGAAAGCCGCCGCGCGCCGTTGCCGGGATTGAACGGAGTGCAGCGCGCGCCCGCGGCGGCGCCCGCCTCGGCGACCGCGCCTCAGCGCGGCGCGCGCGCCTGCGGCAGGAGCTCGATCAGGACCTCGCGGTAGGGGAGGCGGCCCGTGTTGACCGCCCACTCGGTCTCGCCCGCCGCGAGGTGGACCGTCCGTCCGGGCGTGACCGCGGCCTCGCGCGGCGCGCGGCTCGAGCCCGGACCCGGCACCGCGGCGATGCGGTCCCCCTCGATCAGCACGATCACGTAGTCGTTCTCGTGGTGGTGGAGCGGCGACACCTCGCCGGGCGCGAGACGCATCTCCCAGACGCGCACGCGCTCGTTCTCGAAAAGGACGCTGCTCGCGATCGGGCCGAGCGCCTCGCCCGCGCGCTCGCGACGGACGCTGCCGGCGAGGGTGGCCAGCCGGTCGCCGGCGCTGCCCTCCGCACTACTCACGATGCGCTCCGTGCGTGTGCGTGTGCGTGTGTCCGTCGGGCGGCTGCGCACCGTGCCGGTGCGCGCGGGGCGCCACCTCCTCCGCGAGGAGCCGCGGCAGGCGTCGCGCGCCGCGGGCTTCGACGCACTCGAGCGTGAGCACGTCGCGGTCGCTGCGCGCGCCGGCCGTGCTCACGATCTCGAGGGTGGTCGTACCGAGCGGCGCGCGCAGCTCGCTCGGGGCGGAGCAGCTCGGCAGATCGCGCGACGGGTCGGCGCTGGCCTGGAACGCCGCGAGCAGAGCCGCCCGGTTCTGGAAGGCGACGCTCGCGCGGTCGGTCGCCGGCGGCGGCGCCAGCACCTCGAAGGTGTCGGGAATCGCCGGTGCGCAGCTCGCGCGGCGCCGGTCTGACGTGCCGAAGCAGAGTCCGATGCGCAGCAGGCACTCCCCCGGCGTGCCGCCGGCGTCGCACGCCGGATCGCCGTCGGTGCAGCGAACGCGGTTGCGCGTCCGCTGGTACGGGCCGAAGGCCGGCGAGCCGGGCAGGAGCCAGCCGGCGAGGCAGTCCTCGGGGGCGTCGTCGCCGCCGCCGCTCGCGAGCCGCGACGCGAGGCAGTCCGTGCCGCCGCGGCACGTGCCGCGGATCCACACCGGACTCGACCACGCGCGGGCGCCGTCGCCCTGCTCGACGCGCGCGTAGAGGAAGGTGTGCGGCTCGTCGACGCGCACGTCGGCACGCAGCACGCAGCGACGGTCGCGGCAGCGCACGCGGTCGACGACGTCGCCGTTGCGCAGCAGCTCGATCGTCACGGGTGCCGCCGTGGCATCGACGCTCACCTCGGCAGGTACGCGTGTGCCGAGCGTCGCCGTGCGCTCGCCGCCCATCCCGGTTCCGTCGACGTCGAGGTCGAGCACGATGCGCGCGCCGCTCGTCGCCCAGCAGCGGCGGGCGCGCAGCGCCGCCAGCAGGTTCTCGCGCGTCAGCGCGTCGGCCGGACAGCCGGTGAGCCCGGTGCCGAGGAGCGGCGGCTCGCGCTCGCTGTGGTGGTCGTCCGACACGCCGACGAGGCCGAGCTTGAAGCCGGCGCGCAGCGCCCACAGCGCGTTGCCGAAGCCGGGCTCGTTGTCGCCCGCGCCGCCCGTGTTCCACACCTCGACGGCATTCGTGACCTCGTCCTCGATCTGCGCCCAGTCCACCTTGAACAGGTCGGCGGGGTGATTGACGTGTGCCGCCGCGTCGCCCGCGAGCACGCGCGGGCCGTAGAAGTCGTAGAAGTCCGCTGCCTCCGGGCAGTCTCGCGACGCACACGCGGACTCGTCGTCGCCCGCGAAGTAGACGTTCATGTGCCAGCGGTGCGTCCACTCGATCGCCGAGAACGTGACGAAGCGTCCGGGCACGTGAAACGACGCCGCGGTCGTCTTCAGGATCTCCCACTCGTTCTCGGTGAGGAACGCGTCGTGGTCCGAGAGCACGACGAAATCGAGCCCCGCGACGTCGCGCGCGACGCGGAAGAACGCATCGGGCGGGTTGGTCGCGTCGTCCGACAGCGCGGAGTGGGCGTGCAGGTCGCCGAAGTAGGCGGCGGCTCCCGCTTCGCGGGTCGCGCTCGCCGTCGCCCCGAGCAGGGCGACGACGGCGCCGAGGCGACAGGCCGACCGCCGGATCCGTGCGACCGTCCAGCGGCCGCGCCTGCGTGCGCGATCCTTCATCGCGCCGCTGTAGACCCGTCCACGGGCGGCGGTCAATCTCGCCGAAGCCGGGTGCACGGGCTGCTCGATCGCCGGGTCGCGTCGAGCACGGGATTCGGGCGACCGTCTTGACACCCGCCCGGGGCGCGGGCCTGCTGGAGAGGATCCCGTCGCGCGCGCCGTCCTGTCGTGCGCGACCAGCCGTCGCGAACGAGGAGGGGACCATGATCCGATCGACCAGCCGTCACGCCGATACCCGCCCGGCACGCAGCCGCCAGAAAGGGCCGCGCCACCGCGCCACGGCGCTCGTGCTAGCCGCGCTCGCCGCGAGCTTCACGCTCACCGCGTGCCCGGAGAAGAAGGGCCCGGCCGAGAAGGCCGGCGAGGCGGTCGACGGCGCCGCCGACAGCCTGAAGGACGCGGTGACCCCGGACGGGCCCGCGGAGGACCTGGGCGAGAAGCTCGACGAGGCGACCGGGAACTGAGAGCGTGAGCAAGAATTGCGAACGCTCGAAGGAGGCGGGCCAAGGGTCCGCCTGCAGGTGGGGTGAAGCCCGCGAATTCACTTCGCGGGCGAGGGGAGGGCCGCGGCCCTCCCCTCGGTGATGAGCAGAGCCTGAGCGATTTCTGCTCAGGCTCTGAGCGGCCCGCCCGCGAGGGCGGCGCGCGCGGCTTGGCTCCGACGCGGCGCGAGCTCCGCGCCGCGGAGGTCTCGCCGGAGCCTGTCGTGCGTCGGTGCGAGCTGCTAGCGTCGGCGCTCGACGACAGGCGGAATCCACGTGCCCGGCAACGAGTGTCCTGGCTGCGGTCGTGCGGCCGATCCGCACGCCGTCGCGTGCGCGGCGTGCGGCGCGTCGCTCGCGCCGACCTGCGCCGCGTGCGGCCATCTCGGCGAGCACGGCGCGCGCTTCTGCTCCGCGTGCGGCAAGCCGCTCGCGCCGCCGCAGCGTATCGCGACGCCCGCACCGCACGACTACACGCCGCGCCACCTGGCGTCGCGCATTCTCACGCAGCGCGCCGCGCTCGAGGGCGAGCGCAAGCAGGTGACGGTGCTGTTCGTCGACCTGAAGGGGTCGATGGAGATCGCGGCCGACGTCGACCCGGAGGAGTGGCACGCGATCATGGACCGCTTCTTCGCCCTCGCCGGCGAGGCGGTCCATCGCTTCGAGGGCACCGTCAACCAGTACACCGGCGACGGCGTCATGGCGCTCTTCGGCGCCCCGCTCGCCCACGAGGACCACGCCGAGCGTGCGTGCCACGCGGCGCTCGCGCTCGCGGCGAGCCTGTCGCGCTACGCGGAGGAGCTGAAGCGCGAGCGCGGCTTCGGCTTCGCGGTGCGCACCGGGCTCAACTCCGGCGAGGTCGTGGTCGGGCGGATCGGCGACGACCTGCGCATGGACTACACCGCGCAGGGACACACCGTCGGCCTCGCGGCGCGCATGGAGCAGCTCGCCGACCCGGGGCGCATCTACGTGACGGAGGCGACCGCGCTGCTGGTCGGCGGACGCTTTCGCCTGCGCGATCGCGGGCCGCACAACGTGCGCGGCGTGCGCGAGCCGGTGCGGGTGTTCGAGCTCGAGGGGATCGGCGCCGTGCGAACGCGCCTCGAGCAGTCGCGCGCGCGCGGCTTCTCGGCTCTCGTCGGGCGCGCCGAGGAGTCGGCGCGGCTCGTCGCCGCGCTCGACGCCACCTGCACGGGGCAGGGGGGCGTGATCACGGTCTCGGGCGAAGCCGGCGTCGGCAAGAGCCGGCTGTGCTTCGAGCTCGCCACCGAGGCGCGTGCGCGCGGCGTCGTGGTGCGCGAGGCGCACGCGCTGCCGTACGGCGGCTCGGTGCCGCTGCTGCCGGTGCTCGAGCTGCTGCGCGCCATGCTGGGGGTCGCCGAGGCGGACGATCCCGAAGAGGCGCGGCGCAAGATCGCGGGCACGCTGCTGCTGCTCGACCAGGAGCTGCACGCGGTGCTGCCCGCGGTCTTCGAGCTGCTCGGCGTCGCCGAGCGTGACGCTCCCGCGCCGCGCAGCGACCCCGAGGCGCGACAGCGACAGCTGCTCGCGATCGTGCGCCGGCTGCTGCTCGCGCAGGCGTCGCGCGCGCCGCAGCTCGTGCTGGTCGAGGATCTGCACTGGCTCGACGGCGGCAGCGAGGTCTTTCTGCGCGAGATCGCCGCGACGACGCGGGACGCGCGTGTCCTCCTGCTGCTGAACTTCCGTCCGGAGTACCAGCCGGCGTGGCTCGCAGACGCCGCCGACGCGCGCATCGCGCTCCAGCCGCTCGGCCCGGAGGCGAGCACGGCGCTCCTCGCGGAGCTCCTCGGGGCGGACGCGTCGACGTCCGAGCTCGCCGCCCGGATCGCCGAGCGCACGGGTGGAAATCCGTTCTTCATCGAGGAGGTGGTGCGCGCGCTCGCCGCGCAGGGCACGCTCGCGGGGTTCCGCGGTGCGTACCGGCTGGTCGAGCCCGTCGCGACGCTCGTCCTGCCGGCGACGGTGCACGCGGTGCTCGCGGCGCGCATCGATCGCCTCGCGGAAGGCGACAAGGACGTGCTGCAGACCGCGGCGGTGATCGGCAAGAGCTTCTCGCGCGACGTGCTGCGTCGCGTGACGCAGCTCGCCGACCCCGAGCTCGATCGGGTGCTGGCGCTTCTCGTGCGAGCGGAGTTCGTCGAGCCCGACGCGTCCCCGGCCGCGACGGACGGCTTCGTGTTCGCGCACCCGCTCACGCAGGAGGTGGCCTATCGCTCGCAGCTCGCCGCGCGTCGCGAGCGCGTGCACGCGGCGGTGGCCGCGGTGCTCGCGGAGTCGTCCGGCGGACGCACGCACGAGGTGGCGGCGCTGCTCGCACATCACCACGAGGCCGCCGGCGACCGGCTGGCGGCGGCGCGCTGGTCGCGTACCGCCGCGGAGCGGGCGATGCGCAACGACGTGGCCGAGGCGGTCCGGCTGTGGAGCAAGACGCGCGAGCTCGCGGGCAGCCTGCCGCCGTCACCGGAGACCGTCGAGCTCGCGATCTGGTCGAACATCCAGCTCCTGAACCTGGGCTGGCGCTCGGGCCTCGGCGACGACGAGGCGCGCGCTCTCTTCGAGGCGGGTCTCGAGAGCGCCAAGCTCGCGGCCGACCCGAGCGCCACCTCCGGCGTGCTCGTGACCTACGCGGCACTCCGCGGGCTCTCGGGCGACCCGCACGGCGCTCTCGAGCTGGTGGTCGAGGCGGCGCGCCTCGCGCGCGAGGCCGGCGACGAGGGAACGCAGGTCGCGACGCAGGCGGCGCTCGTGCAGTCGCAGATCATGGCCGGACGGCTGCGCGAAGCGCGGCGCGAGGTCGAGCCGGCGCTCGCGTGGGTCGCGGCGCAGCCCGGACTCGGCAACGAGCAGACCGGCTTCGACACCCACACCTGGTTCCTCGCGATGCGCGGCCAGCTCGGTACCGAGACGGGCGATCTCGCCGGCGCGACGGCCGACCTGGACCTCGCGATCGAGCGCTCGCGCGCGCTCGGGGAGACCGAGATCCTCGGCTGGTCGCACGAGATGCGCTCGTACCTGGCGCGCTGGCTCGGCGACCCCGAGGGGGCGCTCGCGCACGGCCGTCAAGCCGTGCAGGTCGCCGAGCGCACGGGCAGCGCGTTCTCCCAGACCTCCGCGTACGGCACTCTCGCGCTCGCGCAGCGCATGGTGGGACGGTGGGAGGAGGCCGCCGCCGGATTTCGCCACGTGCTCGAGCTCATCCGCTCGCGGCGCAGCTTCCGCCACTGGGAGGCGGCGACGCTGGCGCAGCTCGGCGAGGTCGAGGCCGTCCTCGGCGACCACGAGCGCGGGCTCGCGCACGTGCACGAAGGCCTCCGTCTCGCGACCGAGCGCCGCGCGCTGTTCGTCGAGCTGATCGCACGGCTCGAGCTCGCCCGCGCCCTGCTCGTCGCGCGGGGCGTGGCCGCGCGCGACGAGATCGAGTCGCTGCTCGCGCGCTCCGCGGAGCTGGTCGAGGTGACGGGCGCGGCGAGCTGGTCGCCGCTGGTCGACGTCGAGCACGCGCAGCTCGCTCGTCTCGCCGGCGACGAGGCCACCGCGCTGCGCGCGCTGGCACGCGCGCAGCGCGGCTTCGCGGCGATCGGCGCGACGTTGCTGGCGCGCGAGGCCGCGGCCGGGATCGCGCCGTGCGTCTGAGCGCGAGCGCGCTCGGCGGCGACGGCCGCGATCTGCCGGCGCGGCCCCCGGCTCAGCCCTTCAGCTTGGCCGCGATGCGTGCGACGTGCGCGCCCTGGAAGCGCGCGATCGCGAGCTCGTTCTCGCTCGGCTGCCGCGAGCCGTCGCCGCCGGCGATCGTCGTCGCGCCGTAGGGCGTGCCGCCGCTCACCTCGCCGACCGCGTTCAGCTCCTTGCAGGAGTACGGCACGCCGACGATCACCATGCCGTGGTGCAGGAGCGTCGTGTGGAACGACGTGAGGGTCGTCTCCTGCCCGCCGTGCTGCGTCGCCGTGCTCGCGAAGACGCTGCCGACCTTGCCGACGAGCGCGTTCTTCGCCCACAGCCCGCCGGTGCGGTCGAGGAAGCTGCGCATCGGCGCCGCCATGTTGCCGAAGCGGGTCGGGGTGCCGAAGACGATCGCGTCGGCGTCGGCGAGGTGGGCCTGCGTCGCCTCGGGGACGTGCGCGAAGCCGGCCCGCGTCTTGTCGCCGCCGCTGCGCGCGAGCGACTCCGCGGACGCGAGCTCCGGGACCTGCAGGATCTCGACCTCCGTCCCCGGCACGCTGCGCGCTCCCTCCGCGATCGCCTCGGCGAGGCGGTGCACGTGACCGTACAGGCTGTAGAAGACGATCTGGACCTTGGTGGACATCGCAGTCTCCTTGGCGCCGCCGGCGCGGCGTTGGTTCGTTGGTCGGATCTTCAGGCGAGGTCGAAGAGCAGGACCTCGGCCGCCTCGCCGGCACCCTCGATGGTCAGGGTGCGCTCGTCGCTCACCGCGAGCCCGTCGCCCGCGTCGAGCGTGCTGCCGCCCGCGGTGACGCTGCCCGACACCACCTGCAGCCAGGCGTGCCGTCCCGGTGCGAGCGCGTGCTCGACGCGAGCCCCCGGCTCGACGAAGCCGGTGTACAGCGAGACGTCCTGGTGGATGCGTACCTCGCCGTCGCCGCCGTCGTGCGAGGCGATGCGCACGAGCTTCCCGTTGCGCTCGCGGTCGGCGAAGCGGATCTGCTCGTAGCCCGGGTCGAGCCCGCGCTTCTCGGGCTGGATCCAGATTTGCAGCAGGTGCAGGTCCTCCGCCGGGGAGGGGTTGATCTCGCTGTGCGTGACGCCGGTGCCCGCGGTCATGCGCTGGATCTCGCCTGGACGCACCACGGCGCGGTTGCCCATGCTGTCGGCGTGCTGCACCGCGCCCGACACGACGTAGGTCAGGATCTCCATGTCGCGGTGCGGGTGCGCACCGAAGCCGCGTCCCGCGGCGACGTGGTCCTCGTTGATCACGCGCAGGCTGCGGAAGCCCATGTGGGCCGGATCGTGGTAGTCGGCAAACGAGAACGTGTGCTGCGTGTCGAGCCAGCCGTGGTCGGCGTGCCCGCGGTCGTCGCTCTTCCGGACGGTGTACATCGTGCTTCTCCTCGTTCTCCTGTCGTTTCGAATTCGAATCAATGGGGCGACGGCGGCGATCGGCGCCGTCGCGTGGCTGTCAGGCCGCGGCGCCCACGCCGAGCTTCTGGCAGAGGCGCTTCAGCTCCTCCTGCTCGGAGGCCGACAGGACCGACAGCTCGCGGACCAGTCCCTGCACGTGGCGCGGAAAGACGTCGCGCATCAGCGCGCTGCCCCGCGGCGTGATCCGGACGGTCGTGCAGCGCCGGTCGCTCGCCTCGGGGAGGCGCTCGACCAGCCCGTCGCGCTCGAGGTTGTCGAGCACGGTGGTCACGTTGCCGGGGCTGCGCAGCAGCTTGCGGGCGAGCTCGGTGGTGCGCAGCGGGCCGAGGTGGTGCAGGGCCTCGAGCGCGCCGAACTGGCCGATGGTCAGCCGCTCTGCCGCGAGGTGCCCGTGCGTCCGGGCCGTCACGGCCTCCGACGCACGCATCAGAGCGATGTAGGCGTCGAGCGCCCTGGTCTCGCGCAGCGGTCCGCGATGTCTGGTCGCCATCTCGTGCTTCCTCGATTCGTTTGAATTCAAAATAACCCGATCGCGTGCCCTGTCAAGCGTCCTCGTCGCGTGGCGGTGACCGGCGCCGCGGGCTACCGTGCCGGCCCATGCGCGCGCGACCGCCTGCCACGGAACGCCGCCGTCGCCTCGCGGTGGCGGCCCTGTTGACCTCGCTGGTCCTGACCACCGCCGCGATGCCGTCCGCGGCGGACGAGCTCGAGACGCTGCGTCAGGAGAACGCCCGGCTCACGGCGCGCGTGCACGAGCTCGAGGCCGAGGTGGCGGCGCTGCGCGGCGGGGTGCCTGCGTCCGCCGCGGCCGATCCTGCCTCTCCGGCGGGGTCCGTCGCCGCCGGTACGCGCTTCGAGCCGGTGTACATCCCGCGCAGCCGCGTGTCGCTCGAGGTGACGCCGGACGCGGCGACCGGCGACGCGACGGTCGCGACGCTCTGGTATCGCACCGCCGACCAGGGGCTCCTGCCGCGCAAGGAGTGGCTGCAGCTCCGCGCCCGTCAGGGCAGGACGGGTGCGTTCGAGGAGGCGTGGCTGTTCGTCGAGCGGCAAGGAAACGCCGGCGGCGCCCGCCCGACGACCGGCAAGCTGACCATCGACGGCGCCGTCGTCGAGCTGCCGGTCGCCGACTACGAGGTCAAGCGAAGGAGCCAGGCGATCGGACCGGCGAGCGCGAGCACGCGCGACGAGCGCGCCCGCTTCGCCCTGCCGGTGCCGGTGCTGGCGCAGGTCGCGGCGGCGCGCAGCGTGCGCTTCGACGCCGGCGCGATCGAGTTCGACCTCACCGACGAGCACCTCGCCGCGTTCGCCGCCATGGCGGCGCGTGCCGGGGCGCCGCCGGCACCGGCGGTCGCGCCCGAACCGCGATGACGAAGCGCACGGTCTCGGCGAGCGGCGCTCGACCTTCCCCGGCGAAGGCGTCGGGGCGTCGTGCGTCCGTGGCCCGCTCCCGGCGCGCACCGACCGACGCCGGCGGAGCGGCCGCAGCCGGCGTGGAGGCGGTGACCAACGCCAGCATCGGCCGTGTGTTCGCGACGCTCCGCCGCGAGGCGCCGTCGTGGAACGCACCCGTCGTGACGCTGATCAACACGCACGCGCGCGACCCGTTCAAGACGCTGACCTCGTGCATCCTGTCGCTGCGCACGAAGGACGAGGTGACGGCCTTCGCTTCGCAGCGGATGTTCGCGCTCGCCGGCACGCCCGAGAAGCTCGCCGCGGTGGACGAGAACGTGCTCGCGCGTGCGATCTACCCGGTCGGCTTCTACCGCACCAAGGCGAAGGCGCTGCGCGAGATCGCCCGCCAGCTCCTCGAGCGCTTCGACGGCCGCGTCCCCGACGAGATCGAGCCGCTGCTCACCCTTCCCGGCGTCGGCAGGAAGACCGCGAACCTGGTCGTCGCGCAGGCGTACGGCAAGCCCGCGATCTGCGTCGACACGCACGTGCACCGCATCACCAACCGCTGGGGCTACGTGCGCACCAAGACACCCGAGCAGACCGAGGCCGCGCTGCGCGCCAAGCTGCCGGCGCGGCACTGGCTCGAGATCAACGACCTGCTGGTCGCGTTCGGGCAGACCATCTGCCACCCGACGTCGCCGCGCTGCTCGATCTGCAAGATCGCGCGCTGGTGCCCGCGCATCGGCGTCGTGCGCAGCCGCTGAGACGTTCCGCGAAGGCGCGCCCCCGCAGCCCGTGCGGGTGTGCTACGCCGCGCCGCGAAGCGGAGCCGGTGCGGGCTCGCGCGCGAGCGCGTCGGCGACCTCGTAGGCGGCGCCGTACCCCGGCAGGAACGTGACGCCCGGACCGGGGTGGCACGAGGCGCCGCAGAGGTAGAGGCCGGGGATGGGCGTCGCGTGCGCCGAGCCCGGCACGAGCAGCCGTCCGCCGAGCATCTGCTCGGGGTGGATCAGGCCGTGCGTGAAGTCGCCGTTGGTCGCGCCCTGCATGGCCGCGAAGTGGTCGGACGAGAACACCGCGCGCTCGACGATGCACTCGCGGAGGTCGGGCAGGAACTCGCTCAGGCGGTCGAGGATGCGCTCGGCCATCTCGTCGCGCAGGCGTCCGCGCTCCTCCTTCGGCGCCTCGCACGGGAAGAAGAAGCCGTAGGTGGTCGCGATGTGAAACCCGTCGGGCGCCAGGCCCGGGTCCATGACCGTCGGGATCTGCATGCCGACTGCCGGGTGCTCGGGGAGCTCGCCGCGCCGGCACGCCTCCCAGCTCGCCTGCTGGAGCTCGGGGTCGGGGACGAGCGTCGTGTTGAAGCGCGTGCGCGGGTCGGCGTTCAGGTGCTCGAACGGCGCTCCGTATCGAGGCAGGCGCTTCAGCTTGAACAGCAGGTGCATGAACGCGCCGCGCTGCTCGATGCCCTCGATGCGCGCGATGGTGGCCGGGTCGAGGTGCTCGCGACCGACGAGGCCGAAGAGCGTCGCCGGCTTGTCGAGGTTCGAGAGCACCGCGCGCGCGCGGATCCGTCGCCCGTCGCGCAGCTCGACGCCGGCCGCGCGCCCGCCCTCGATGAGGATGCGTTTGACGGGGGTCTTGAGCTCGACGGTGCCGCCCTTGTCGGCGATCGACCGGCACAGCGCCTCGGAGAGCACGCCCATGCCGCCCTTCACGCGCCGCATCAGCCCGCCACCCTCGTTCTGCGCGAAGGTGTAGACCAGGCAGAGCGCGCTGCCCGGCGTGAACGGGCCCTTGTACGTCGACTGCACGGCAGCGAACGCGACCAGCGCGCGCAGCGTGCGGTGCCGCACCCGGTCGGGCAGGAAGCGATCGACGAGGTCCATCGCGCTGCCGGTGAACGCGAGCTCGATCTGCTTGCGCCGCCGCTCGTCGGGCGCGCGGGCGAGCAGCTCGTCGAGCGCCGGCGGCACGCTGCGCGGGGTGAAGCGGTCCATCAGGCTCGCCGGATAGCTGCAGAACGCCATCAGGCGCGCGAAGCCGATCATCGCGCCGAGCCCGAAGTGACGCAGGACGTAGAGCCCCATGCGGACCGGGCTCGCGTAGAACACCGCCGCCGGAGCGCTGCGCGAGTTCAGGTTGGTCGCCATGATCGGCAGATCGATCAGCTCGACGCCGTAGCGCGCGAGCTCGAGCTCCTCGGCGAGCCCCTTTGCGAGCGGGAAGAGCAGGCTCGCGCCGACGTCGTTGCGGCAGCCGGTGAGGATCTCGCGCGTGCCGGCCATGCCGCCGGCGTAGGCGTTCTTCTCGACGCACAGGACCCGGAGCCCGCGCTTGGCGAGCAGGGCCGTCGCGGCGAGGCCGTTGTGGCCGGCGCCGACGACGATCACGTCGAGGTCGCGGTTCGCGTCCATCCGTCCTCCGTTCCGAGACCGCTTCCTACGCCGAACGCACCGCGACGCTCAAGCCCCCACCCGGTCGCCGGTCCCCCACCCGTTCGCCGTCGCCCGTTCGCGTGTCCCACGCCGGTTTCACGATCCGCCCGGGTCGCGCCTCCGGGTGGCGAGTGCATGGGCGCAAAGCATGGGGCGGCGTGCTGCCGAGAACCGGACTTGTCGTCGGCGCCCGATCGGCCGATCCTCTGGAGGAGGCGAGCGCCGAACGGCAAAAGTTTGCTGGCGTCATCACCGCCGGCTGAGAAACGGCGCCGCGTCGCCGAACGATGGAAGCAACGGGAGATGTCCTGCAGGCGCGTGTGGAGCTCCTGCTGCGCGTGCTGCGTGGCGAGCTGACCATCGATGCGGCCGCGGCTCTGGCGTCCGTGACCCCCTCGGAGGTCGAGCGCTGGCGCGACACGTTCGTCGCCGCCGGCCGGTGCGTGCTCGACGGCGCGTCGTGCGCGGCGGCGGACACGTTCCGGCCGTGCGACTCGAGCCCGCGCGAGTGGGTGGCGATGCTGCCGGAGCAGGTGCGCGGGACGTCCTGGATCGTCGACCGGGAGCTCCGCATCCGCGCCGTCGCCGGCGTCGAGGACTTCCTCGGCCGGCCGAGCGTCAGCCTCGTCGGTACCACCCTCTACGAGCTCCTCGACACCGACGACGCGAGCACGCCGCAGATCGCCCGCCACCTGCTCGCGCTCGCCGGGAGCGGCGGCAGCTACGAGACCGTGTGGGTGGGACGCGTGTTCCAGTACCGGCTGAACCCTCTGCGTGACGGCGCCGGTCGGGTCGTCGGCGTGTTCGGCACGTCGCTCGACGTCACCGAGTGGCAGCGCTCGGCGACCGAGCTGCGCGAGCAGAACGAGCGCTTCCGCTTCCTGCTCGGACAGGTCCCCGCGATCCTGTGGACCACCGACCGCGAGCTGTGCCTCACGTCGAGCATCGGAGCGGGGCTCGCGGCGATCGGCCAGGTCGAGAACCAGCTGCTCGGCGTCTCCCTGTACGACTTCCTCGGCGTGGCGCGCGGTGACCATGCACGCCTCGCCGGACATCTCGACGCTCTCCACGGGAAGTCGGGCTTCGTCGAGGACGTGTGGGCCGGCCGCGACTACGGAACGTACTTCACGCCGCTGCGCGGCGTCGACGGCGAGGTCGCCGGGATCGTCGGGCTGACGATCGACCTCAGCGAGCGCAAGCAGGTCGAGCGCGCCCGCGAGGAGCTCCTGCGCCGCGAGCAGCTGGCGCGCGAGCAGGCCGAGGCGGCGAACCGGATGAAGGACGAGTTCGTCGCGACGGTGTCGCACGAGCTGCGCACGCCGCTCAACGCGATCCTCGGCTGGGCACACCTGCTGCGCGAGGACGACCTCGACGACGACACACGCGCGCGCGCGCTCGAGACGATCGAGCGCAACGCGGCCGCGCAGGCGAGGCTCGTCGAGGATCTGCTGGACGTGTCGAGCATCGTGTCCGGCAAGGCGCGCCTCGACGTGCGACCGGTGCGCGATCTCGCGGCGCTCGCGACCGCGGCGATCGAGTCGGTGCGTCCGGCGTCGCGCGCGAAGGGGGTCGAGCTGCGGCACGCGTTTGCGCCCGACCTCGGCGTGCTTCTGGGCGATCCCGAGCGCCTGCAGCAGATCGTGTGGAACCTGGTCCAGAACGCCGTCAAGTTCACGCCGCGTGGCGGACTGGTCGAGGTGGCGATCGAGCGCGGTAGCGACCGCGTCGTGCTGCGCGTTCGCGATACCGGCGAGGGCATCTCCCCCGCGTTCCTGCCGCACGTGTTCGAGCGCTTCCGCCAGCAGGACGCGAGCCCCACCCGCCGCCACGCGGGCATCGGGCTCGGCCTCGCGATCGTGCGCCACCTGGTCGAGCTGCAGGGGGGCGAGGTGCACGCCGAGAGCGCCGGAGAAGGGCGGGGGGCGACCTTCACCGCGACCTTCCCGCTGCTCGCGCGCGACGTCGCCGTGCTGGTGCGCGGACCGGCGGCGATCGCCGCGCAGGCGGACCGGAACGCGCTCGCGGGGCTGCGTGTCGTCGTCGTGGACGACGAGCCGGACACGCTCGAGATGATCCGCGTCACGCTCGCGCGCTGCAACGCGCAGGTGCGTACGGCGAGCAGCGCCCTCGAGGCGCTCGAGCACGTCGTGCGCTGGAACCCCGACGTGATGCTCGCCGACCTCGGTATGCCCGAGCGCGACGGCTTCTGGCTGCTGCGACACGTGCGCGATCTCGCACCGTCGCGCGGCGGGAGGGTCCCCGCCGTCGCCCTGACGGCCTACGCGCGAGCCGAAGACCGCAGCCGCGCGCTCGCCGCGGGCTTCCAGATGCACGTCGCGAAGCCGGTCGAGCCGGCGACGCTGGTGGCCGCGATCGCCAGCATCTGCCGGACCGCGATATGACCTAGCGTCGCGCGAGGACGAACGCGGCGGCCACCGCGAGCGCGACCTGCGCGGTGCGTCCGGTGCTCCACGAGCGCACGATCTCGGCGAACGTTCCGGGCGCGACGTCGAACAGCATCCAGATGCCGATCGCGACGAAGGCGTTGCGCAGGCTCGCGAAGGTCGCGTCGGCGAGATTTCCGGTCGCCTGCGTGACCACGCGGTTGTGCAGCACGGCCGCGGCGCGGCGCGCGCGTACGGCGACCATCAGGACGCCGCAGGCGGCCTCGCCGCGGGTCGCGGTGGCGGCGGCGAGCGGGTCCGCGAGCGCGTCGAGCTCGACGTGCAGGCGGCGGTCGAGGTGTACCGCGCGCACGGCGCCGAAGAGCGCCGCGAAGGCGTACACCGCGGCGACCAGGAACCAGGGCGACACCGCGAACATCTGGCCGATCGCCGGCAGCGTGACGGTCATCGCGAGGATGCTGATCACCAGTGCCGCGGTCGCTAGGCCGCGCTGCGCCTTGCCCGCGGCCTCGGCCGCGCGCTGCACCTCCTGCTCGTAGACCTCGTCGATGACCGAGCCCAGCGAGGGCGAGCCCTCGAGCGCCCCCTGCCAGTGCGCGATCTCGGTGTCGCGGAAGCCGGGTGCGGCGCTGCCCAGCTCGGGGCGCCGCAGGTGCAGGACCCGGTTCGCCCGCAGGGCCCCCGCGAGGGGAAAGAGCATCCCCAGGATGCGCGACGTTCCGTCCGGTTTGCTCGCCACCTTCACCCCTCGCCCCCAGCCGTCCGGCTGCGTCTGCATGTCCTATCGGCCGCCGCCGGGGAACCTATAGACCGCGCGGGGTCGGGCCAGAACCCCACTTGTTCCTGCAGTGACGGTGCAGTATTCGTCTGCACCGACCGGTCGTTCGGTCGCCACCCCGGCATCCCGCCGCAGGAGTCGTGCAACATGATCTCATTCGAACCAACCGAGGAGCAGGAGCTCGTCCGCGCCACGGCGCGCGACGTCGCCGCGGAGGCGCTGCGGCCAAAGGCGCGCGACGCCGACGAGGAGAGCGAGATTCCCGCTGATCTCCTGCGCTCGACCTGGGAGCTCGGACTCGTCGCGAGCCAGATCCCCGAGGCGTTCGGCGGCGGAGGAGCGACGCGCTCGCCGACGACGTTCGCCCTGCTGCTCGAGGAGCTCGCGCACGGCGACGCCGCACTCGCACTCGGTGCGCTCGCGCCGGCGACCTTCGCGATGGCGCTGGTCGACCAGGGCTCAGCGAAGCAGCAGCAGCGCTACCTGCCGCAGCTCTGCGGGCGCGACTTCCACGCCGCGGCGATCGCGCTCGTCGAGCCGCAGCCGGCGTTCGACCCGCACGCGCTGCGCACGCGCGCCGAGGCGCGCGGCAGCGCCTGGGTGCTGACGGGAACCAAGACCTTCGTGCCGTTCGGCGGCGAGGCGAGCCACTTCCTGGTGGTCGCGAGCGACCCCGACGGCAAGCCCGCGGCCTTCGTCGTGCCGCGCGAGGCGCACGGCGTGTCGGTCGCCGGCCCCGAGCCGACGCTCGGCCTGCGCGCGCTGCCGTTCGCGCGCCTCGAGCTCGCGTCGGTCGAGGTGCCGCAGGACGACCGCCTCGGCGGCGGCAGCGGCTTCGACTACGCGCGGCTGCTCAACTGCTCGCGCGTCGCGACCGCGGCGGCGCTGGTCGGCCTGTCGCGCGCGGTGATGGAGTACGCGATCCCGTACGCGAAGGAGCGCGTCGCGTTCGGCGAGGCGATCGCGCAGAAGCAGGCGGTCGCGTTCATGCTGTCGGACATGGCGATCGAGACCGACGCCATGCGCTGGATGGTGTGGAAGGCCGCGGCCGAGCTCGAGGCGGGCAAGGACGCGACCCGCTCGGCGCACCTCGCGCGCGGCTACGTCGCCGAGCAGGCGATGAAGATCGCCGACAACGGCATCCAGGTGCTCGGCGGACACGGCTTCATCCGCGAGCACCCGGTCGAGCTCTGGTACCGCCACGCCCGCACGCTGAGCGTCCTCGACGGCGCCGCAACGGTCTGAGGAGAACACGCATGATCTCGTTCGAGCTCACCGAGAACGACCAGAAGGTCCTCGATGCGGTCCGTGAGGAGTCGCTGATCGCGCGCAACTACGCGCGCTACTACGACGAGCACGAGGAGGAGTTCCCGCCCGACTCGCTGCCCGAGGCCGAGGGCCGCAAGGGCTTCTACTCACTGCTCGGCGGCCGCGACCTCGAGGACACCGGGATGAACGTGATGGGCATGCTCATCACCGCCGCGCAGACCTGGGGCGACTACTCGGTCCGCCTGCGCCGCACCACGACCGGCCTCGGCAACTCCGCGCTGCGCGCCGCCGGCACGCCGGAGCAGCAGCAGAAGTGGGGTCACCTGACGCTCGCGATGGCGATCACCGAGCCCGGCTGCGGCTCCGACCCGTCGCTCGTCAAGACCACCGCCACCAAGGACGGCGACCACTACGTGCTGAACGGCGAGAAGATCTTCGTCACCACCGGGTGTCGCGCCGACGGCGTGGTCGCCTGGGCGACGGTCGACCCGAAGGCCGGGCGCGCGGGCATCAAGTCCTTCCTGGTCGAGAAGGGCACGCCCGGCTTCATCGTGCTGCGCAAGGAGAAGAAGCTCGGCATCCGCGCCGACGACACCGCGGCCTACGTCTTCGAGAACTGCCGCGTGCCGCGCGAGAACCTGCTCGGCGGCGACGAGACGGTCGCGAAGGAAGGCTCGGGCGGCTTCCGCGGCGTCATGAAGACCTTCAACATGACGCGTCCGATGGTGGCGGCGATCGGCCTCGGCATCTCGCAGGCGGCGCTCGACTTCACGCGCGACCAGCTGCAGGCGGCCGGGATCGACGTCAAGTACGGTGCGGGCACGGCGTCGCAGAACGCGCTCGCGCAACGCTTCCTCGGCCTCGAGGCGATGCAGGAGGCGGCGATGCTGACCGTCATGCGCGCCGCGTGGCTCGCCGACCGTCAGGAGGCGAACAACCTCGAGTCGTCGATCGCCAAGGCGAAGGGCGGCTCGACGGTGCGTCTGGTGACGCAGGGCTGCATCGAGATCCTCGGCCCGCTCGGGGTGTCGCGCGAGCACCTGCTCGAGAAGTGGTTCCGCGACGTGCGCATCACCGACATCTACGAGGGCACGGGCCAGATCCAGAACCTGATCATCGCCCGCACCATCCTCGGCTACTCGCGCAACGAGCTGCGCTGACGAAGGGCCTTCGAACGAGCGGGCGGCCGGAGTTCACCGGCGCCCGCTGCGCTTTTCCGGTCAGTCGCGTACCTCCAGCTGCGCGGTCGCCGCGACGATCTCGAGCAGCTTCCTCCGGACGACGTCGGGTGCGACGGTCATGACGCGCGGGTGCGCTCGCGCAGGTACGCGTGCTGGAGCTTCCGCAGGTACGCCGTGTCGAGATGGCGCATGACGGCGCGCGTCTCGAAAGCCGCGCGCTCCTCGGGGCGTCGACAGACGACGCACGACCCCGTCGCAACGATCCGGTGTGCGAGCAGCGGTGGCGCTTGCGCGAGATCGACGAGGTCCACGGTGCGGCCGGTCGCTTCTTCGAGCTCCTCCGTGAGGCGATCGAGCGTCGCGGGAAGCGGATCGCCGACGAACAGGACGGCAACGTCGAGATCGCTCGCGGGCCGGGCTTGCCCCGCGGCGACGGAGCCGAAGACGTAGACGAGGCGGACGTCCTCGCGGGCGTCGAGCACCTGCCGGATCCCCTCGACCTCGTTCATGGCCGGACTATACGTGCACCGCCGGACACGGCCAATCACCCGGCGGAGCGGCTCGATCCTCGGCTCCACGCGTGCCGAGCCGTGCCGACGTGCGCGAACGTGCGCGAGCGCGCGCCCGTGCTCAGCGCGCCGCGCCGGCGTGTGCGAGCCACTCGGCGACGGCCTGTCGGCGTGCCCGCCGCGCGCCTGCGAGGTCGCCGGCGTAGTACACGATCGGACTGTCGCGCAGCGACCACAGGCGGTGGCGGTACTCCGGCAGGTCGACGTCCATCGTCACCGGCTCGACGCGGACGCCGGGAGGAAGCGGCGACGCCGGCAGCGTCGCCTCGTCGAGCACGACGTGCGCGTGCCCGGAGGCGTCGACGACTCGCCACGCTCGCCGCGCGTTCCAGCCGTCGAGGTCGTAGGCGTAGGCCCCGACGGCCTGCAGCGCGATCGACCAGGCGAGCGCGATCGCGAAGCCCGTCGCCGCGAGGCGCGAGCGCGCGAGCAGCGGCACCACCGGCGCCAGCAGCAGGACGAGCACGGGCGCGAGGTCGGTAAGCCGCCGCCAGCTCCAGCTCCAGCCGCCCCACCAGTCGAACCACGCGAGGTCGACGAGCAGGACCAGGCACGCGCCGAGCAGCAGCGGTCGCAGCGGCGCGTACTCCTCGCGTCGCACGACGAGCACCGCGCCGGGCAGCGCGAGCAGCAGGAACGGCGAGTAGATGAGGAGCCCGCGGGCGGGGCTCAGCAGAAGGCCCGCGAGGGTGGTGAGGAGATCGCCGCGCCAGAGCTCGGGGGATCCGGTCTTCGCGAGCGCCACGCCGACCGCCGTGCCCTGACCGAAGCGCAGCGGCGAGCCGAGGAACCACGCGTTGTAGGCCGCGACGAGCGCCGCGACGGGCAGGCTTCCCGCCGCGAACGCGACCAGGGAGCGGCGGTCGACGTACCCGAGCCACGCCGCCGCGGCGACGGCGTAGAGCGCGCTCGTCGGCCGGCACGCGGTGGCCGCCGCGAACGCGAGCCCGGCGAGCGCCGCGTTGCGCCTGCTGCCGCGTGCCGCGCAGAGCGCGAGCGCCCCCGCCGCGATGAAGAGCTCGTTGGGCGCGTGCTGCCAGAGCGCCTGGCTGCTGACGCTCCACACCGGCGTGCCGAGCCCGTACGCGAGCGCGAGCAGCAGCGCCGCGCGCGGCGCGACGAAGCGCTCGAGGGTGAGCAGGAGCAGGCCTGCCGAGGCTGCCGCGAGCAGGGCCGCGGCGAGCTTGGCGCCGTACCAGAGCGCCGCGGGGGAGCGCCGCAGATCGCCGGCCACCACGCGCACTCCCGCCAGCACCGGCAGCGCGGTGAGCGCCGCGCCCGCACCGTAGAGTCCGACGTGGACGCGCTCGCCGGTGACGGCATCGCGCCGCACCGACTCCGTCAAGTAGTACGGCGCTTCCGGGACGAGCGCACCGCTCGCGTAGAGCGCGCGACCGGTCTGCCCGCCGATCGGCCGGTCGAGGTCGAGCATGCGACCGCGCCGCTCGACTCCGTCGCCGCGCGCCACCCAGACGAACAGGTGCGGCGCGCTCGACGGCGTGACGCCGAAGCCGCCGCCCTCGAGCAGGCGCGCGGCGAGGTCGACGTTCGGCGTCGCGTCGTTGCCCGGCAGGAAATCGAGGTTGGACAGGTAGACGAGCGCCAGAGCGAGCGTCAGGAGACACGCGCGCAGCAGGGCGCGGCGCGTCGCGGGTCGCTCGCCGATCCCCGATCGGCACGGCCCGGCGTCGGGATCGCCATCGTCGCAGCCGGAGGAGCGCGACGGTGGCGTCACTCCGGCGTGACGAATCGTCCGAGGACGTCCGACGATCCGTCTGCCTTCGGGCGATCGAGCGCGACGAGGACGCGCGTGCCGTCGGCGGCGAGCGCGGCGCTCGCTGCCGGGCCGGGATCCAGCTCGATCGGCTCGACGTCGTCTCCGGTCGTGCCGAGCCGCGCGCCGCGCAGCGCCGTTCCGTCGATCCACGCGGCGAGGTACGACCCGCCGGCGAACACGACGTCGGGTGTCCCTTTCTCCGTGGAGCCGCCGGCGACGACGAAGCTCGGTTCCGGCTCGCTGCCCGGCGTGTAGCGCACGGCGCGCAGCTCGACGAGCTCGTGCGCCGACGGCAGGCGCGGCGTGCGCCACACGACCAGAAAGCTCGTTCCGTCGCTCGCCACCGCGACGCCCTGGGCGCCCTCGTCGGTCTCGGCGAGCGTGACGAACGTCGCGTCGTCCGCGGTCAGGAGGACGCCGCGCACGCGCATCGTGACGTCGGACGTGCCCTCCGGCACGGCCGACTCGACCCACGCGACCAGCGCGGTCGAGTCGGCGCGCGTCGCGACGCCGGGCGCCGAGCCGCTGGTCACGATGCCGTCGGGCGGCGGCGCGATGCCGCTGAACGGGCCGATCTCCTGCGCCGCGACCGGCGGCGTGGTCACGATCTGCCCCGTCACGCGGCTCACCGAGAACGAGCCGACGAGGGACAGGATGCGCTGGTAGACGGCCAGGAAGAGCGTCCCGTTGCTGGTCGCGGCGACCGGTGGCGACAGCGACGTCTGTGCCATGCTGAACGTCATCTGCTCGTCGATCGCGGTCGCGGGCAGCGCGGGCGCTCCCGCGGCGGGGACGCCGGCGAAGCCCACGACCTGCCCCGGCGGGCCGGCCGCGACGTTGCCTTGGCCGAAGAAGAACGCGCCGAAGCCGCTCGCCGCGTACGCGATGCCGCCCGGCACGTAGGTCGCGCCCGGGGCGAGGAACGGCGCGTCGCCGAGGTCGCTCAGGACGAGGGGCGGAGCGTCGAGCACGGTGCCGCTCGCGTCGAGGCGGACTCCGGCGACGTCGGACCCGCCGGCCGCGCCGGGGACCGAGAACGTGACGAGGTAGCGCTCGCCTCCCCACGCGGCCGCGACGGCGCTCGTCGCGGGCAGGTTCTCGGCGATCGTGAAGGTGCCGGAGACGGTCGGCGTCGGTTGCTGAGTCGGGCTCGCGACGGGCGTGGCGCTCGGCGTGGGCGTCGGCGTCGCGGGGCGATCGTCGTGCCCGTCGTCGCCGCACGCGACCAACGCGAGCAGCGCGCTCGTCACCAGCGCGACCGCGGCCGCCGCGGAGGAACGACGAGCAGCGACGGAGCGAATCGATCCTCGCCGTAGGCTCACGCGCCCGCGCTATCAGCGATCGCCGACCGGAATCAAGAAAAGAAAGGGTGCGTTCGGCACTGTCCGATCAGGACGGCCCCCTGCGTTCGTGTCGCGTGCGTCCGGAGTCGGCCCAGACCACGGCGCGGTGGCAAGCACCGGGAGCGGCCGGCGCGCGGTCAGAGCTGCGACACGACCAGCAGCGTGCCGGCGACGGCGAGGAGATCCTCCGCGAACGCGATCGCGAAGTCCGGGACGGCGAGCGCCCGCACGCTCCGTGTGCGGGCGAAGTGCCCGGCGTAGCAGCCGGCGACGCCACCCGCGGCACCGAGCATCGCACCCGTCACGAGGCCGCCGCCGCCCGCGCTCGCGACGCAGGCGCCGCACAGCGCGCCGATCAGGATGCGCGCGCCGAGGCCGACTGGCGCAGTGCGGCTCGGCGTCGAGGGCAGCTTGTCGGCCACCATCTCGCCGATCGCGAGCAGCGGGAACAGCGCCGCGGCGGCGAAGCTGCCCATCCACCCGAGCGGTGCACCGAGCGCGAACCAGCCGGACGCGGCTGCGAGCGCGACCAGCGCCGGCGGCGTCAGCGCGCGCAGCCCGCCGAAGAAGCCGATCAGGAGCGCGAGCATCGGGGCGATCCGGTCAGCGGCCCGCGCAGGCCGCCACGGTCTCTGCGATCTGCGCCGCGGCGGCGTCGCCGAGCGTCTCGTCGAGCTGCCTGAACTCGTCCGCCGTCCAGCGACGCTGGATGCGTCCGAGCGCACACTCGCAGATCGACTCGCTCGAGCGTCGCCGGCAGCCGGCCATGAAGTTCTCGATCAGCTCCGGCGGGTAGGGGTTGGGCGGCGGCGCCGGGGCGCAGCCCGCGGCGACGCCGAGCGCCGCGAGCGCGACGAATCTCCGCAGGCGTTCACGCATCCGCGTGCACATAGCGCTCGGCGTTGGACGGGGAAAGGCGCCGGCGCGCTTCCCTGCTCGTGCGTCGTGCTATTCGTGGAAGCGATGCCCGAGCTGCCGGACGTCGAGCTCTACGTCGAGCTGCTGCGCGAGCGCATCGTCGGCCAGACGCTCGAGGCGGTGCGCTTGAAGAGCCCGTTTCTCCTGCGCTCGGTCGATCCGCCGATCTCCGCGGCGATCGGCAAGCGCGTGCGCGGCGTGCGGCGCCTCGGCAAGCGCGTGGTCATCGCGCTCGACGACGATCTGTTCCTGGTCGTCCATTTGATGATCGCCGGCCGCTTCCGCTGGGCGAAGCGCGGCACGAAGCCTGCGGGCAAGATCGGGCTCGCCTCCCTCGACTTCCCGGACGGAACGCTGCTGCTCACCGAGGCGAGCCAGAAGAAGCGCGCGTCGTTGCACGTGCTCCGTGGCGAGGCGGCGCTGGCCGAGCATCATCGGGGCGGCATCGAGCCGCTCGAGTGCGACCTCGACGCGTTCCGCGCGGCGCTGACGCGCGAGAGCCGCACCGTCAAGCGTGTGCTCACCGATCCGAGCGTCTTCAGCGGTATCGGCAACGCGTACTCGGACGAGATCCTGCACGCGGCGAGGCTGTCGCCCGTCAAGCCGACCGGCAAGCTCACGGGCGACGAGATCGCGCGTCTCCACGATGCGACGCGCGAGACGCTGACGCGCTGGCTCGAGATCCTGCGCGTCGAGTTCGCGAGCCGCTTCCCCGGACCGGGGGACATCACGGCGTTCCGGCCGGGCTTCGCCGTGCACGGCCGACACGGCGAGCCGTGCCCGGTGTGCGGCAAGCCGGTGCAGCGCATCCGTTACGCCGACAACGAGACCAACTACTGCGCGGTGTGCCAGAACGGCGGCCGCCGCCTCGCCGACCGCGCGCTGTCGCGCCTGCTGCACGACGGCTACGCCCGCGACGTCGAGGATCTCAGCTCTTGACGTGGGCGCCGTCGCCCTGGCCGGTGCCGAACAGCCGCCGGCGCAGGCCGGGGTGCGCGATCGGCACGATCGCGGCGAGCGCCAGCACCGTCGCCGCGAGGTAGAACTGCGGCGATCCCGGCACGAGCAGGCTCGAGCCGAGGAACGAGTACGCGAGGGCGCGCACCGAGCCGCCCGCGCTCACCGCGAGCGCGAACGGCAGCAGCGCCATCGACGAGAAGCCCGCACCCCAGAAGAACGCCGCCATGGGTCCGGTCGGGTGCGCGGTGACGAGCCCGACCACCGCCGGACCCGCCTTCTCGACGTGACGCTCGAGCCACGTGTAGCGCTGCCCGAAGGTGTCGCGGATCCACTGCCCGCCGATCTTGCGCGCGATCGTGAACGTGATCAGCGCCGACAGCACGATGCCGGTCGCGCCGAGGATCGTGCCCACGGTCGTACCGAAGCACAGCCCGCCGACCGGGAGGATGACGATCGCCGGCAGGAAGATGAACTGCCGGAACGTCATGAGCCCGAGGAAGATGGCCGGCGCCTTCCAGCCCATGCCGTCGACGGTCGCGCGCAGCGACTCCGTCGACAGCTCGAGGCCGAGCTGCTCGCGGACCACCCATCCTGCGACGAGGGAGAAGGCGAGCAGCGCGATCAGCGCGGGGACGACCCGGCCTGGCATCGTCGTCGGAGGCTACCGCAGCCGGAGCGAGGAGGCGAGCGAGTGCTGCGGCACCGTGGTGGTGATCCGACTTCATGCCGGCTTGGCCGCCCACGAAGGGATGAAGGACCGTTCCGTGTCTTCAACCGAGGTGCTCCGCGAACCGGCCGGGAGCGGAGTCGCCTTCGCACGGTGGGCGGGGCTGGAAGCCGCGCGGTCGCCCGCAAACGAATTGGGCACCTGCGAAAGAAACCGGCAGGGCAGCTCGCTTCTCAGGCAGCCGCGGCGGGCCCGCCGCGGTCGCTGCCGCCCCTTGGCACGCTTGCTTGCCCCGCTGAAGGCTTCCCCGGAAGGCCGCCCGTCCCGTCATGAGCATCCACGTCGCCATCCACCACCGGACGCGCTACGCGTTCGACCGCCTGGTCACGCTGTCGCCGCACGTGCTGCGCCTGCGTCCCGCGCCGCACTCGCGCACGCCGATCGAGGCGTACTCGCTGCGCGTCGTGCCCGAGAAGCACTTCCTCAACTGGCAGCAGGACCCGTTCGGCAACTTCCTCGCGCGCCTGGTCTTTCTCGAGCCGACGCGCGAGTTCGAGTTCACCGTCGACCTGGTCGCGGACCTGACCGTCATCAATCCCTTCGACTTCTTCCTCGAGGAGTCGGCCGAGCGCTTCCCGTTCGTCTACGAGCCGCAGCTCGCGCGCGAGCTCGCACCGTACTTCGAGATCCGTGAGCGCGGCGCGCACCTCTCGCGCTGGCTCGAGGGCGTGGACCTGCGACCGCGGCGCACGGTGGACTTCCTGGTCGACCTGAACCAGCGGCTCGCGAAGGACATCGCCTACACGATCCGCATGGAGCCGGGCGTCCAGACGTGCGAGGAGACGCTCGAGCGCGCGATCGGCTCGTGCCGCGACACGGGCTACCTGCTCGTCGAGGTGCTGCGCCACCTCGGCCTCGCGGCGCGCTTCGTGTCGGGCTACCTCGTGCAGCTGACGCCCGACGAGAAGCCGATCGAAGGGCCGCAGGGCCCGAAGGAGGACTTCACCGACCTGCACGCGTGGGCAGAGGTCTACGTTCCCGGCGCCGGCTGGATCGGCCTCGACCCCACCTCCGGTCTGTTCGCCGGCGAAGGGCACATCCCGCTCGCCGCGACCCCCGATCCGGTCAGCGCCGCGCCGGTCACCGGCATGGTCGATCCGTGCGAGGTGGAGTTCTCCTACGAGAACAGCGTCACGCGCGTGAGCGGCCTGGTGAGCCCGGCGAAGCCGTACACCGACGAGACGTGGCAGGAGATCCTGACCTTGGGCGACGCCGTCGACCAGCGGCTCACGTCCGGCGACGTGCGTCTGACGATGGGTGGCGAGCCGACCTTCGTCTCGATCGACGACCGCGAGGGTGCCGAGTGGAGCACCGACGCGCTGGGTCCCGTCAAGCGCAAGCTCGCCGAGGACGTGATCCGTCGCTTGCGGATGCGCTTCGCGCCGCACGCGGCGGCGCTGCAGTTCGGGCAGGGCAAGTGGTACCCGGGCGAGATCCTGCCGCGCTGGGCGCTCGGCTGCTTCTGGCGCCGCGACGGCGTGCCGGTCTGGCAGGACGACGGGCTCATCGCCGATCAGGCCCGCCCGCTCGGCCACGGCGTCGACGAGGCGAAGCGCTTCATGGAGACGCTCGCGCTCCGCCTCGGGCTGCCGCCGGAGCTCGCGCTGCCCGGCTCGGAGGACGTGCTCTACTACCTCTGGAAGGAGCAGAACGTCCCCGAGAACCTCGATCCGCAGAAGGCGGACGTGAGCGACGCGGAGGACCGGCGGCTGCTCGCGCGGCTCCTCGAGCGCGGCCTCGCCTCGGTCACGGGCTTCGCCCTGCCGCTCAAGTGGGCCTGGTGCACCGACGGCAGCCAGGGCTGGACGAGCACGCGCTGGACGTTCCGCCGCGAGCGCATGGTGCTCGTTCCCGGCAGCTCGCCGATGGGCTATCGCCTGCCGCTCGACTCCCTGCGCTGGATCCCGGAGGAGCGGCGCGAGGTCGACTTCGAGGCCGACCCGTTCGCCGAGCGCGCCGAGCTGCCGCCGCGCGGGCAGCGGCAGCTCGAGATGGCACCGTCGCGTTCCCACCCCGGCGACGCCCCGTGGGCTCCGGGCCAGCAGCCCGGCGCGCAGCGGCTCGTGCCGCAGACGCTCGGCGTTCCGGGTGCGCACGGCGGCGGCGCCGGCGGCCCGGGCGACGCGCGCGGGGCCGTCCCGGGCACGGTGAGCTGGGCGGATCCAGGTGCCGCCTCGGTCGACGCGCGCTTCCTCCCCGACGACGTCATGCGCACGGCGCTCTGCGTCGAGCCGCGCGACGGGACGCTGCACGTCTTCCTGCCGCCGCTCACGCACCTCGAGCACTATCTCGACCTCGTCGAGAAGGTGGAGGCGACCGCGGCCGAGCTCGCGATGCCGGTGGTGCTCGAGGGCTACGAGCCGCCGCGCGACCCGCGCCTGGTCCGGCTCCTCGTGACGCCCGATCCGGGCGTCATCGAGGTCAACATCCACCCGGCGTACGGCTGGCGCGATCTGGTCGACATCCACTCGACCGTCTACGAGGAGGCGCGCAACGCGCGGCTCGGCACCGAGAAGTTCATGATCGACGGTCGCGCAACCGGCACCGGCGGCGGCAACCACGTGACGATCGGCGGGCCGTCGACCGGCGACAGCCCGATCCTGCGCCGGCCGGACCTGCTGCGCAGCCTGGTCACCTACTGGCAGCACCATCCGAGCCTGTCCTACCTCTTCTCGGGGCTGTTCGTCGGGCCGACCAGTCAGGCGCCGCGCGTCGACGAGGCGCGCGACGACAGCGTCTACGAGCTCGAGATCGCGCTCGCGAACGTGCCGGCGGGTGCGGTGCCGCAGCCGTGGCTGGTCGACCGCCTGTTCCGCAACCTGCTGATCGACGTCACGGGCAACCCGCACCGCGCCGAGTTCTGCCTCGACAAGCTCTACTCGCCCGACGGACCGACGGGGCGGCTGGGTCTCGTCGAGATGCGCGCGTTCGAGATGCCGCCGCACGCGCGTCTCAGCTTGACGCAGCTCCTCCTGCTGCGCGGGCTGATCGCGCGCTTCTGGGAGAATCCGTACGCGAAGCCGCTCGTCACCTGGGGGACCGAGCTGCACGACCGCTTCATGCTGCCGCACTTCCTCTGGCAGGACTTCGGCGACGTGGTGGACGACCTGCGCGAGCACGGCTTTCCGTTCGCGCGCGACTGGTTCCTGCCCTTCCTCGAGTGGCGCTTCCCCCGCCTCGGCGGCATCACGGTTCGCGACCTCGAGGTCGAGCTGCGCACCGCGATCGAGCCCTGGCACGTGCTCGGCGAGGAGATCGGCTCGCAGGGCACGACGCGCTACGTGGACTCCTCGCTCGAGCGCCTGCAGGTGAAGACGATGGGCATGACCGACGGCCGGCACGTCGTCACGTGCAACGGACGCTTCTTGCCGCTCGGTCGGACCGGCACGCGCTCCGAGTTCGTGGCGGGCGTGCGCTATCGCGCCTGGCAGCCGCCGTCGGCGCTGCACCCGACCATCCCCGTGCATGCGCCGCTGGTGTTCGACGTGCTCGACACCTGGGCGGGACGCTCGGTGGGTGGCTGCACCTACCACGTCGCCCATCCCGGTGGGCGCAGCTTCGAGGTCTTTCCGGTCAACGCGGCCGAGGCGGAGTCGAGGCGGGTTGCCCGCTTCTGGCCGCACGGCCATACTCCTGGCCCGATGCGCCCGCCGCACGAAGAACGGGATCCGTCCTTTCCGCACACGCTCGACCTGCGGCAACGCAGCGACGGGTGAGCGAGGAAGAGTTGCGCGAGCCGGAGGAGGGAGGCGCCGCGGGGCGTCCGACGGGGCTGTTCGCCAGCTACCGGCCGCTCGAGGGCTGCCGCGACGAGATGTCGTCCGAGGCCGGCGTGCTGTGGCCGCACTGGGAGTACCTGTCCGGCGCCATCGGCGCGCTCGGTGAGCAGGAGCTCGAGCGTCGCGCGCACGATCTGCGCCGGCTGCTGCGCGAGAACGGCGTCACCTACAACTTCTACGAAGAGAACGACACCGTCGAGCGGCCCTGGTCGCTCGACCCCATCCCGGTTCTGCTCACCAGCGCCGACTGGAGCGAGATCGAGCAGGGGCTCGCGCAGCGCGCCGAGCTGCTCGACCTGGTGCTGCGCGACCTCTACGGGCCGCGGAAGCTCCTGAAGCGCGGCCTGCTGCCGCCGGAGCTGATCTTCGGACACCCGGGGTTCCTGCGTCCGTGCGCGGGCACGGCGCGGGCCGACGGACGCTGGCTCACGCTGTGCGCCGCCGACCTCGCGCGCGGCCCCGACGGCCGTCTCTGGGTGATCGGCGACCGGATCCAGGCGCCGTCGGGCGCCGGCTACGCGCTCGAGGCGCGCACCGGGCTGTCGCGCACCTTGCCGAGCCTCTACCGGGACTCGCACGTGCACCGCCTGGCGCTCTTCTTCCGCACCCTGCGTGGCACGCTCGCGGGTCTCGCGCCGGGCGGCAAGGAAGACCCGCGCATCGTGCTGCTGACACCGGGTCCCGGCAGCGAGACCTTCTTCGAGCACGCCTACCTCGCGAGCTACCTGGGCTACCCGCTCGTGCAGGGCAGCGACCTGTCGGTGCGTGACGAGCGCGTCTGGCTGCGCACGCTCGACGGGCTCTCGCCGGTGGACGTGATCTTGCGCCGTGTCGACGACCCCTGGTGCGACCCGCTCGAGCTCCGGTCCGACTCGCTGCTCGGCGTCGCGGCGCTGCTGCAAGCGGTACGCCGCGGCAACGTCGCGGTGGCGAACCCGCTCGGCACGAGCATCCTCGAGAACCCGGGCCTGATGCCGTTCCTGCCGGCGATCGCGCGCGCGCTGCTCGACGAGGACCTGAAGCAGCCGTCGGTCGCGACCTGGTGGTGCGGCGGCGAGCCCGAGCGCCGCTACGTGCTCGACAAGCTCGAGGAGCTGGTCATCAAGCCGGTCTTTCCGCACCGCGTCGACTCGACCATCTTCGCGGCGGCGCTGAGCAATGCGGAGCGCGAGTCGCTGCGCGCGAGGATCCGTGCCCACCCGCACCGCTTCGTCGCGCAGGAGCGCGTCGCCCTTTCGACCGCGCCCGTGCTCCGCGCCGGGCGGCTCGAGCCGCGTCCGTTCGTGCTGCGCAGCTTCTGCGTCGCCAGCGAGAGCGGCTATCTCGTGATGCCGGGCGGACTCGGCCGCGTGTCGTCGTCGAGCTCGAGCTTCGTCACCTCGAACCAGCTCGGCGGCGTCGGCAAGGACGTCTGGGTGCTCGCGTCGGAGCCCGAGCGCCAGGTGAGCCTGCTCGCCCCCGCCGATCGTCCGCTGCCGCTGAGCCGCGGCGGCGACGAGGTTCCGGGCCGCGTCGCGGACGACCTGTTCTGGCTCGGCCGCTACAGCGAGCGCTCCGAGGCGATCGCCCGCCTGCTGCGCGAGATCCTGCTGCGTCTGCTCGCGACCGAGCGCGCGCACGTCGACGGCACGGTTCCGCTTCTGCTGCGCGCGCTCACCCGGCAGAGCGGCACCTACCCGGGATTCGTCGGCGAGGATGCGGACGATCGCCTCGCCGCGCCGGAGGCCGAGCTGCTGCAGCTCATCCTCGACCCGCGTCGCACCGGCGGGCTGCGCTACGACATCGACGCGCTGGCGCGCACCGGGCGCTCGGTGCGCGACCGGCTGTCGAGCGACACGTCGCGGGTGATCGGCGCGATCGACGGCGAGCTCGCGCGGCCGTGCGATCTCGCCGCGGCGCGCGAGAGCCTGCAGCGTCTGATCCAGCTGCTCGCCGCCTTCGTCGGGCTGTCGACCGAGAGCATGAGCCGCGGGCAGGGCTGGCGCTTCCTGCAGCTCGGACGCTCGCTCGAGCGCGGCCTGCAGACGATCGCGCTGCTGCGCGGCGTGGTGCTGCAGGCCGGTCCGCTCATGGTGCCGGCGTGCGAGGCGTTGCTCGGCATCCTGCACAGCGTCAAGACGTACCGCCGGCGCTACCGCTCGCGCATCCAGATCGGCGCGGTGCTCGATCTTCTGCTGCTCGACGAGTCGAACCCGCGCTCGCTCGCCTTCCAGCTGGTCGGCGTCGAGGAGCACGTGGTCGCGCTGGTGCGCGAGGAGCCGGGAGCGCAGCGCAGCCGAGCCGAGCGTCTCGCCCTCGACGCGCTCACCACGTTGCGCCTGTTCGACGTCGCGAGCGTCGCGGACGCGGACGACGAGGACTCGCTCCAGGAGCTCGAGCGGCTCCTGCTGCGCGTCGCCGGTCTCCTGACCGGCCTCGCCGACGACATCGCCGCTCGCTACTTCCAGCCGGCCGACAGGCCGCAGCAGATGGTGCGCTTCTCGTGAGCCGGCCGGACGTCGCGTCGCCGCGCTCGGTGCGCTTCCGCGTCATCCACCGCACCCGCTACGCGTACGCGCTGCCGGTCGAGCTGTGCCACAACGAGGCCCACGTCAAGCCGCGCGCGACGCCGCTGCAGCGCTGCCTCGCGAGCCGCCTGACCATCGATCCGGTCCCCGCCTCGGTGCACGAGCGCATCGACTACTTCGGCAACCCGGTGAGCTACTTCGCGGTGCAGCTCCCGGCGCGCGAGCTGACGGTGATCGCGACCAGCGAGGTGGAGGTCGCGACCCCGGACCTGGGCGATCGCGAGGTGCCGGAGTCGCCGCCGTGGGAGCAGGTGCTCGGGAGCCTTCTGGGCGGCGATCGCGAGGTGCCCCTCGAGGCGCGCGAGCTGACGCTCGGCTCGCCGATGGTCGCGCCGTCGCCCGCGCTCGCCGAGTTCGCGGCGCTCTCGTTCCCCGCCGGGCGTCCGCTGTTCGAGGCGGTCGCGGACCTGAGCCGGCGGATCCACCGTGGCTTCACGTACGACCAGGAGTTCAGCACCATCGCGACGCCGATCGCGGAGGTGCTCGAGCGCCGGCGCGGGGTCTGCCAGGACTTCGCGCACGTCGCCATCGGCTGTCTGCGCTCGCTCGGCCTGCCGGCGCGTTACGTGAGCGGCTACATCGAGACCGTGCGTCGCGACGATCAGCCGAAGCTCGTCGGCGCCGACGCGTCGCACGCCTGGTTCGCCGCCTGGGCCCCCGGGCACGGCTGGCTCGACTTCGACCCGACCAACGACCAGATCCCGCCGCGCCAGCACATCACCACGGCGTGGGGCCGCGATTACAGCGACGTCACGCCGCTGAAGGGCGTGCTGTTCGGCGGCGGCGAGCACACGCTCGAGGTCGCGGTCGACGTGACGCGCATCGGCGGCGCTGCGGAGTAGACCGCAGCCCCACCGAGCGCGCTCGCTGCGTGACCGCCCGCGAGCGTGTCGCCGCACAGCTCAGGCGCGCGAGCGCTTGCGGTCCCCCTTTGGCGGCGAGGGCGCCGGGTCGCGCCGGCCCGCGTGTCGCGCGCGCAGCAGCGCCACCGCCGCGTCGACGTCGTCCACGCGGCGGATCCCCGCGCCGCGACAGATGCGCTGCGCCTCGGCGCGCAGCTCCCGCGTCTGGAGATCGCCCGTGCCGGTCACGCCGCCGTCGCTGACCCAGATGCGGGGGCCGGGCTTGGTCGCGAGCCAGCGCAGGGCGGGGCCGTCGATCACGTTGCCCGACGCGTCGACCGGCGGTCCCACGAGCCGGTCCGGGACGCGCCGGCCGCCGCGCGCCAGGATGCGGATCGCGCCCCAGCCCTCGGCCGTGCCGTTGTAGCAGGCGACCTGCGCACCCGCGGCCGCGGCGACGATCTTCAGGAGATCGTCAGGTGCGAGCGACATGCTGCCGCTCGCGTCGATCAGCACCGAGCCTCCGGGACGGCGGAGCGTGCTCGCGAAGATGCGGCGGTCGGTCGTCCAGCGGTGCGGTGCGCGCAGCAGCGTGCCCTCGTCCGTCGAGCGGTGGCGCGGCAGCATCCGTCCCGGGGGGGCCACCGCCACCGAGCGCACCGGCTCCTCGATCCGGCGGAGCCGGCCCCAGGCCACGGACCCCGGCTCGGGCCGGACGAGATCGCCCACGCCCGGCACGCGCAGGCGGCCTTCGTGCCCCTCACCGACGATGACGTGCAGGCCGCACGATGTCGCGCCACGCTCGGGGGGATCCTCGTCCGGGCCGACGCCGAAGGCCTCGTCGAGCCGCCGGGCGATGGCGACGGTACGGTCGAAGTCGGGGAAGCGCCCGGGCGCACGCAGCGGTGCCAGCGCGCGGTCCGCGAGCCGCAGCACGAGGCGACCGGCGTCGCCCCACTCGCGCATCGCGGCACGCACGCGCGTCGCCGCACCCGTGCGGTGCGCGGCGACGACCAAGAGCGTCGCGTGCCGGAGGCTCGCGGCCGGCGACGGCGGGACGATTGCCGGATCGTCCACCTGCAACAGGGCGTGGGCGAGCCCGGCGCGCGCCGCGCACTCGTTGACCCGAGCGTCCTCCACCGCGAGGAGCGTCAGCAGCGCGACGCCGTGCTTCGCGTGCTCGGGATGGTCTGGGCTGAAGCGCACGTGCGCGTACTCGTGGATGCGGACGCCGCGCGCGAACGGCGTCGGGTCGAGCGGAGCGCGGTACACGAGGCTCCCCCGCGACGCGTGTCCGCCGCGCGACAGGTGCCCCACGTCCCACACCCCCGGTGCGATGATCTCGGGGAGCGGCTCGATGCGGCGATCGTCACGCATGGCCGTCCTCCGGTGTCTCGTCGCCGCCGTCCCCGGCGCCGGCGATGCGGAGGGCGTCGAGCACCTCGCCGGCGCGCTTGCCGAACACCGCCTCGGCCGCGGCACGCTCGTCGCCGGTCTGCACGCGCAGCAGCGCGAAGGTCAGCCACGCGCGCACGGAGACGCGCCGCTCCTCGGGCAGCGCGACGGTCGCCCGCGCGGCCCGGCGCACGTCGGGTGGCAGCACCGCGAGCGCGCCCGGCGCCACCTCGTTCACCTGGACGCAGGTCGCGAACCGGTCGCGCAGCGCCGCCGGCAGCGTCTCGGGATCGCCGTTCATGGTCGCGATCACGCTGAAGCCGGGCGCCGGCGTCACGGTCTCGCCGTTGGGCAGGTCGATGCGCGCGCTGCCGGCGTCGTCGAGCAGGACCAGCAGGAAGCTCAGCAGGTCCGCACCGGCGTGGTCGATCTCGTTGAGAACCAGGCGCGCGCCGCTCCGCCAGGCGCGGATCGCGGGCCCGTCGTGCCACACGAAGCGGTCGCCGTGCGGGACGAAGTGGCCGCGCAGCTCGGCGGCCGGCGTCTCCTCGGTCACCGTGATCGACACGACACCGGCGCTCGCGTCGAGGTGGTGGTGGATCGCGAGGTGCGTCTTCCCGGTGCCGGGCGGGCCGTGCAGCAGGAGGCGGGTGGCGTACGGCAGGATGATCTCGAGCAGGCGCCAGCAGCCGTAGGCGGGGGAGTGCTCGCGGCGGGCGCCCTTGCGCTCGGTGGGTCTGTTCTCGGGGGGCTTCTTGCTCACGGTGGGACTCCTTTCGGTCGTGGTCTGCAGGGCTCAGCCGGCCGCGCGCTTGGAGGATGTGGGTACGTGCGTTCGCGCGCGGCGCGCCAGGAGATCGGCGGCGAGCGCGCGGACCTCGGCATCGGGGTCGCCCTCGGCGGCAGCCCGCAGGACGTCCTCGACGTTCGCGAGCGCCGCCGCGGCGTACGCGGCGATCGCCTCGCAGCGTACCGCGACCGACGGGTCGGCGATCAGGCGACGCAGGGCGAAGCGCGCGATCCACTCGATGCGCAGACCGAGAGCGAAGGCGGCGTGCTGTCGCACCATCGCGTCGCGGTCCCGGATCCGGTGCGCGAGGCGCCAGGCGATGCGCTCGCCCTGCTCGCGCGCGAGCCCGCGCACCGCGACGCAGCGCAGGTAGGGGTCCCCGGAGCCGAGCGCGCGCACGAGGCCGCGCCGGTCGCGGAGCATCGCCAGCGCCTCGACGGCGTCCGCGCGCACCGCAGGCGCCTCCTTCTCGAGGTCGGCGCGGATTTGCCGTGTGACGAATCGGTCAATCCTGGATTTCATATCTCGATCCCTCCTTCGACGCGCAGCGAGATACCCGGGCCGACCGGCACCACGGAAGCCCCCCGCCTGACACGCCGACAGGGCCGAAGGGCACTCGCACGGGTACGAAGACTGGGCATATGGCCCACTTCTCGGGGCTGTCGGGACTTTCGAGGATCCGTCCGCGTGAAAGTCGGAAGCGTCGCGCGGGTGGCCCTCAGGGAGCCACGACCGCGAACTCCTTGATGACGCAGTTGTCGAGGCTGTCCGCGATCGGCGGCCGCAGGTACTGCGTCTCGACCGCCCACATCTCGGCTCGGCCGATCTGCGACGGGAAGAGCGTCGCGGCGAAGCGCGGATGGATCGCGAGACGGGCCGCGCCTTCCGTGCCGATGCTGCCGTGTCCGAGCAGGCACACGATCGTCCGCGCGTCGTCCTTTCCGAAGCGCCGATCGCCCGCCTTGAGCTTGATCCGCTTGGCGGCGACGAGCGCGCAGTCGCTCCCCGATCGCTCGTGCGAGACCAGCGTACGCCGGGCGACCAGGCGCGCATCGGCCGTCGCGGCGATGCCGAAGTCGGGCCCGACGCCGCGCCAGCCGAACGACGACGTGACGGCGAGTCGCGAGTCCCACACGAAGCCGAGGGGAAAGCTCTTGTGCGCGCCCGGGGTGTAGGGCTCGGCGCCGAACATCCACGCGACGATGGGCTCCGCCCAGGGATTGGCGATCGGCGAGCCCACCACGATGTGATTTCCCGCGGAGAACACGGTGGCCACCGGGTCGGTGCCGTTCGCTCCATAGCCGGAATCTCGGCCCATCGCGTGCTCCTGAAGGCGGACCTTGATGCCGGCTCCGAGCGAGGTGAGGTGCTCGACGATCAGGTTGACCGCGATCATGTCGCGTGCCGCGACCAGGCGCGCGGCGAAGAGGCCGTCGCCGTGGGTCCCGCGTTCCCGCTTGCTCGGCAGGGCCGCCGGGCTCGATCGGGATCCGTAGTGGATCGTCACCTCCTGATGCTGACGGATCGAGAAGCAGAGGTCGTGCTCGTAGTACTCGAACAGATCGCCTGGTTTGACGTTGAGCGCCTTGCACAGTCGCGCGATGGTGAGCGCGCTGACCCCCATCCACTCTCCGCGCAGCGCGGTGATCGTGTTCCGGCTGACGCCCGACATGCGGGCGAGTTGCTTGACGCGCAGCTTGCGTTCGGTCATGATCTCTCGAAGTAGGCACTTGACGTTCATGGTTCCCTCCGGAGGAGCAGCCTCGTTGGCTGCACGACCATGCCTGCGGTGTCACAGCTTGCACAAGTGCATAAGAGTCGCCGGAGTGGGTCGCTCGAATCAGGGTCGCTTCATGCTCAGGTCCCCTTTGATCGCTGCCGATCTCTCCGTACGATGCCGGCGATGGGTGGGGGAGCGAGCGCGCGCTCGAGCACGCGAGGAGCGGCTCCGGTCGAGGATCCGCAGCGTCCACGGTCCTGGCCGGAGGTCCAGCCCGATCTGGAGGCTCTGCTGGGCGTGGAGCTGCCACCGGGTCTCCTCGGGCTCGGCGAGCCCATCGACGACGCGAGATCGGCGGGCCGCCTGCTGCGGGAGGTGCTGCAGCGGGGTCTGATCGAGCTCACCGCGACGATCCCCGGCGAGAAGCTCGCCACCCTGCTCCGCCTGCACCGCAACACGATGTCGAAGGTGTTCCAGGATCTCGCCGAAGAGGGCTACCTGCACCGGCGCCGGGGCCGCTCGCCGCGCGTCGCGGCGCACCGCAGCGTCCTGCCGAAGGGACACATCAAGCGCGTGTCGCACACGGCGCTGGCGCGCGATCACGGCCTCGAGATGCGCTCGCGGCCCATCGCGACGCAGCACATGCGCGTCGCCCAGCTCGAGGAAGCGTACCGCGCTCGGGTCTCCGATCGGCTCAAGCTCGACGAGCTGGAAGACGTGCTCGTGCACTCCCGCATCCGCGAGATTCGCGAGAGCGACGGTGTGTGGGTCCCCGCGATCGCCGAGACCGCCTACTTCGCGGCGATGCGGGTTCCGCAGCTCGCCGAGGCTCTCGCCGCGCCCGATGGCTTGAACTCCGTCCACGAGTTCCTGCTGCAGAAGGCGATCGATCCCGTGACCGGAGCCTACGAGGTGCGCGCCGGGAACCTTCCGGAGCCGTTCGTCCAGCACTGGGTTCGACTCGCCAACCGCACGCCGTCCGAGGTCGCGTCGCTGCCGTTCCTCCGCTTCGACAGCACGACGCACGGCCACGTCGGCGCGATCGAGTTCAGCATCGCGTACTTCCACGGCGCGTATTTCTCGCTCGCGACGACCGACGTGGTGCTCAAGATCAACTCGGGAGCCGTGCTGAGCGACGCCCTGCGCGGCAAGGGCGCGGTCTCGACGACCCGCGGCCTGCGCGCCGGCCGGACGCTCGAAACGAGCCCCGCACGTCGTCGCGCGGCTCGCTGAGGTCGTGTCGCGGTAGACCGCCCCGGCGGAGGTGGCGCGTCCCTACCGCAGCGCCGCCGCGATGCACGAGGCGAGCACCGCGACGAACACCACCTTGCGGATCGCGTCCTGCCCGCGCACGATCGCGAAGCGTACGCCGAGCCACGCCCCCGCCATCTGCGCGACCGACATCAGGAGACCGGGTGTCCACCACACCTGACGTTCGACGACGAACACGCCGAGCGCGACCAGCGTCACCGCCCCGACGACCAGCGACTTGAGACCGTTGCCGAGCACGAGGTCGTAGCGCAGCACCGCGGCGAGGAAGAGCAGCAGGAAGATCCCGACGCCGACCTGAAGGAAGCCGCCGTAGAGGCCGATCAGGAACAGACCGGGCACGCCCCACGGTCGCGCGCGCGGGTCGAGCGGTGTCGCCGCGGCGTCGCCGGCGACGAGCGCATCCGGCTTCCACACCAGCGTGCAGGCGATGACGATCAGGGTCGCGACGAGGATCGGCTTCAGGACCGCAGCGGGCGTCTGCGCGGCGAGCCACGCCCCGACCAGCGAGCCGGCGAGCGCCGGTACCAGGATCCAGGTCTTCGACACCGCGGCGAGGCGTGGGTCGCGCGCGAGGCCCTGCGCTGCCACCACCGACTGCGCGAGCACGCCGACCCGGTTGGTCGCGTTCGCGACGTCGGCCGGCAGACCGAGCAGGAGCAGTGCCGGCAGGGTGACGAGCGAGCCGCCGCCTGCGAGCGTGTTGACGAAGCCTCCGACGAGGCCGGCGCCGCTCAGCGCGAGCAGCTGGAGCCACGTCCAGCCTTCCATCGAGGCGCTCTAGCGGCGTCGCTGGCGCCCCTCAAGTCGGGATCACGACCGGCCGATGGCGAGCAACCCGAGACACGCGATGGCTCGCCCACCGGACGGGCGGTTCAGTGCGCAGCGCGTTTCGGATAGGAGCGGAGTGTTCGCCACGCCGGCGCGTGCCGGTGCGGCCAGACGACGACAGGCGACGACGGACAGGGGGAGGCAGCATCATGGCGGAGGACAGGAGCTCGGACGCGCTGGTTCTCTTCGGAGCGTCGGGCGACCTCGCGAAGAAGATGACCTTCCCGTCGCTCTACAAGCTCGAGCGTCGTGGCGGGCTGAACGTGCCAGTGATCGGCGTCGCCTTCTCGGACTGGGACGACGAGCAGATGCGCCAGCACGCGCGCGACGCGATCGTCGCCGCCGGCGTGGCCCTCGACGAGGCGGTGTTCCGCTCGTTCGCGGCGCGCATGCGCTTCGTCAAGGGCGACTACGCCGAGGCTGCGACCTTCGAGAGCGTCAAGAAGGTCCTCGGCGACGCGGAGCGGCCGCTCTTCTACCTCGAGATCCCGCCGTCGCTCTTCGAGAGGGTGGTGCTGCAGCTGCACGCGGCCGAGCTGACGTCCGGCTGCCGCGTGGTGATCGAGAAGCCCTTCGGACACGACCTCGTGTCGGCGCGCGCGCTCAACAAGTCCCTGCTGACGGTTCTCGAGGAGGAGCAGATCTTCCGCATCGATCACTACATGGGGAAGGACCCCGTGCAGGACCTGCTCGTCTGGCGCTTCGCGAACGACATGTTCGAGCCGATCTGGAACCGCCGCTACGTGAACAACGTGCAGATCACGATGGCGGAGTCGTTCGGCGTCGAGGACCGCGGCTCGTTCTACGACGCGGTCGGCACGTTGAAGGACGTGGTGCAGAACCACCTCATGCAGATCCTCGCGCTGCTCGCGATGGACCCGCCGGTGACGAGCGGCGCCGACGCCCTGCACGACGAGCAGACGCGCGTCTTCCGCGCCATCAAGCCGCTCACGCCGGCGAGCTTCGTGCGCGGCCAGTATCGCGGCTACCTCGACGTGCCGGGCGTCAAGAAGGATTCGCAGACCGAGACCTTCTGCGCGCTCCGGCTCGAGATCGACTCCTGGCGCTGGGCGGGCGTGCCGTTCTTCATCCGTGCCGGCAAGGCGCTCGCGCACAAGGCGACCGAGGCGGTGGTCGAGCTCAACCAGCCGCCGCGGCTGCTCTTCGCCGACCCGAAGACGCCGCAGCCGGCGACCAACCGCCTGCGCTTTCGCCTCGGGCAAGACCCGGGCGTCACGATGACGGTGCAGGCGAAGCGTCCGGGTGAGGGGATGGTGTCGGAGCCGGTGGACCTCAACGTCGACTTCGGCAGCGCGCTCGGCGAGATGCCGCTGCCCTACGAGCGTCTGCTCGGCGACGCGCTCGCCGGCGACGCGACCATGTTCGCCTCGGAGGAGTTCGTCGAGCACACCTGGACGATCCTCGACCCGCTGCTGAAGGACCCCGGACCCGTGTACCCGTACGAGCCGGGCACGATGGGTCCGAAGGAGGCCGATCGGCTGGTCGAGGGGGGGGCCTGCTGCAGCGGCTGGATCGAGCCGCTCGCGCCGGCGTCCGACCGCTCGGCCTGACCGGAGCCGCGCGGTGCGAGCGCCGCGCGACTCGAAACGGTCCCGCCATCGGTGATAGGGCTCGCCGCCATGCGGCGGTCGGGCGTGCTCGTCCTCGCGGCGTGCTTCTTCCTCTCGGGCATGGGCAGCCTCGCGCTCGAGGTCGTCTGGACGCGCGAGCTGCGTCTCGTGTTCGGCGCGACGACGCTCGCCGCGAGCACGATCCTCGTCGCCTACATGCTCGGGCTCGGCGTGGGCGGGCTGCTCGGCGGCCGGCTCGCGACACGCTTCGGAAACGGCGTGCGCGCCTACGGCTGGATCGAGATCGCGATCGGCGCCTACGCGCTGGCGGTGCCGGGACTGCTCGCGCAGCTTCCGTGGCTCAACCGGACGCTGCTCGCCGGGATGGACTTCTGGCCCGCGGTGCTCTGTCGCTTCGCCATCGTCCTCGCCCTGCTGCTCGTTCCGACCGTGCTGATGGGGGCGACCCTGCCGATCCTGGTCGCCGCCGTGGTGCGCGGCGACCAGCGCGTGGGCGCCAGCACCGGGCTCCTGTACGGGCTCAACACGCTGGGCGCGGTGGCGGGCGTGTTCGGCGCCACCTTCGTGCTCTTCCCGACGCTCGGGCTCACGTGGACGAACCGGTTCGGCGCGCTGCTCGACGTCGCGGTGGGCCTCGTCGCGCTGCTGTGGCTCGCGCCGCGCTTCGCCGCCGCTGCCGTGCCGCGAGTCGCCCAGGCCGCGCCACCGAGGGGCACGGTCGCCACCGGGCGACGTCGCGTCTTGCTCGTGGTCTACGCGCTCGTCGGGTTCACCGCGCTGCTCTACGAGGTGGCCTGGATGCGCGGCCTCGCGACGACGCTGGGCTCGTCGATCTACGCCTTCTCGTCGATGCTCGGCGCGTTCCTCACCGGGATCGCGCTCGGCAGCCTGGTCTTCCGCCGCTGGATCGACGCGAGCCGCTCGCCGTACGTTCTTCTCGCGGCCGGCATCGGCGCGCTCGCGGTCCTCGCTCTGGGGACGACGGCGCTGGTGCCCCACCTTCCGGCCTTGCTGCTGCGGATCGTCGAGTGGGGCGGCGTCGACACCCGGCTCCTGACCGCGACGCAGGTCGTCCTCTGCATGCTCGTGATGCTGCCGCCGACGCTCGTGCTCGGCGGTCTCTTTCCTCTCGTCGCGCGCTGCCTCGCCGAGGACATGGAAGACGTCGGCGAGGCGGTCGGGCGGGTCTACTTCGCGAACACGCTCGGCTCGGCGGCCGGCGCGTTCGTCACCGGCTTCGTGCTTCTGCCCGCGCTCGGGCTCCGCGAGACGCTCGCGCTCGGCGCGGGCATCGATCTCGTCGCGGTTGCCATCGTGCTGCTCCTCGCGACCGGCGCACCCGCGCTGCGACGATGGGCCATCCTGCCCACCGCCGCCGCGGTGCTGCTGCTGGTCGTGCCGATCCCCTTCGACCGCGCCGCGCTCACCCGTGGCGTGTTCAAGGCGCCGGAAGTCGAGCTCGAGTGGGACATCGAGCTCGATCCGGTCGACGGGCACGTGGGCAAGGAGCTGATGTTCTATCGCGACGGCCTCAACGCGACCGTGTCGGTGCACCGTGAGGACGGCGTCGTCGCGATGCGCGTCAACGGCAAGGTCGATGCGTCGAACTCGGGCGACATGACGACGCAGGTCCTGCTCGGGCAGGTCCCGCTGCTGTTCGGCCCTCCGGCGAAGAAGGTGCTGGTCATCGGCTACGCCTCGGGCGTGACGGTGGGCTCGGTCGCGCGACATCCCGACGTCGAGCGCATCGACGCGGTCGAGATCGAGCCGGCCATCCTCGAGGCGTCGCGCTACTTCGACCGCGAGAGCGGACGGCCGCTCGACGACCCGCGTGTCACGCTCGTGCTCGACGACGCGCGCTCGTATCTCGCCGCGACCGACGAGACCTACGACATTGTGATCTCGCAGCCCTCGAACCCGTGGATGACGGGCGTCTCGAATCTCTTCACCCGCGAGTTCTTCCGCATCGTGCGCGAGCGCCTCGCGCCGGGCGGTCGCCTCCTGCAGTGGATGCAGCTCTACGCGCTCGACCCGCGCTCGCTGTCGACCATCGTCGCGGCGCTGCGCAGCGAGTTTCCGCACGTGTACGGCTTCGCCGACTTCTCGGGCGGGCCGGACGTGTTCTTCCTGGCGATGGACCGCCCGCTCGCGCGCGACGATCTGCCGCGCTGGGAGGAGCTCCCCGAGAGCGTTCGAGCCGACCTCGAGCGCGTCGGCAGCTTCTCGAGCGCCGATCTGTGGAGCATGCTGCGCGTCACGCCGGCCGACATCGACGCGTTCGCGGCGGGTGCGCCGCTGGTCAACACCGACGACAACCTGTTCATCGAGCTGAGCTCGCCGTGGACGCTCTACGGCGACACGTTCGCCGAGAACTGGGACGCGATGGTGACGCGCAAGGGCGTGGTGGTGCCGTGGCTCGAGGAGCTCGGCGAGCCGCTCGACGCCGACGCCGTCGGCGAGCTCGCGTACGCGCACGCGAAGAAGCAGCCCGACGCCGTGACCCCGCTCGTTCGGGCGGCCGGCGCGCGCGGCGGCTCGGGCAGCGCGCGCGCCGCGGAGATGGCGGCGCTGCGCGCGCACGGGGGCACGGCGACGCTCGCGCAGCAGCGGGCCGCGCTCGACGAGGCGGTGGCCGCGTCGCCCGGGTCGTTCCTCGTCCACCTGCTGCGCGGCGAGGTGCGCGACGAGTCGGGTGACCGCGCGGGCGCGCTCGCCGACGCGGAGCGCGCCGTCGAGCTGCGGCCCGACGATCCGCGCGCGCGCACGCTGCGCATGCGCATGCTCGCGCAGACCGGGCGCCTCCCGGAGGCGCGCGCCGAGGCCGATCGGCTGCTCGGCACGCCGTACGGACAGTGGAACGTCGACCTGCAGCGCGACGCCGCCGAGATCCTGCGCTTGACTGGAGACCTGCCGCGCGCCCTCGCGCTCTTCGAGATCCTGCTCAAGGAGCGCGACGCGACCTGGACCGAGGGCTGGCCGCTGCTCGCCCGCGCCTACAGCCAGCTCGGTAACCACGAGGCGTCGATCCGGGCCTACGAGAGCGGGCGCAACGCGCGCCGCAACCAGGCGAAGCGCCTGCACCGCATGGCGCGCACGGCGCTCTGGCGCGGGCGGCCCGACGAGGCCCGGCGCATCCTGCAGGTCGCGGTGTCGGTGGATCCCGAGTACAGGCCCGCGCGCCACGAGCTCGACGCCTTGCCCGGCTGAGTGCCGTGCGGCCACCCCCTTGCCGGGCGAGTGCGCCCGGTCGCCCGCGCTACCGCGCGAGTGCGCCCGGTCGCCTGCGCTACCGCGCCTGCGCCGGGTCGCCCACGCTCGCGCGCGAGCCTGTCAGCGCCGGACGCGCCCTCGCTCCTCGTGCCAGAGCGCGATGCCGCCCAGGAGCCCCGCTTCGTTCGAGGTGATGCGCGCGTTCGGGGGCAGATCCTCGCGCTTCAGGTGCCGCGCGTTGCCGCCGCCGAGGTAGATCGTGCGGTAGTTGAAGATCGGGTCGAGCTGCGCGATCGCCGCGAGCACGTGCTTGCGCCAGCGCTTCTTGCCGACCTTCTCGAGCGCCGCGCGCCCGACCACGTCCTCGTAGCTCTTGCCATCGCGAAACGGGTGGTGGCCGAGCTCGAGGTTGGGCACGAGCCTGCCGTCGACGAACAGCGCCGAGCCGAGGCCGGTGCCGAGCGTCAAGACCAGCTCGACGCCCTTGCCGTGGACGTCGCCGAGGCCCTGCACGTCGGCGTCGTTGCAGACGCGCGCGGGCTTCCGCGTCAGCGCGCGCAGCGCCGCCGCGAGGTCGTGGCCGGACCACGACGGGGCGAGGTTCGGCGCGGTCTTCACCACCCCGTCGTGCACGACGCCGGGGAAGCCCGCCGAGACGCGATCGAAGCGCGGTTGCTGCCGGACGAGGCCGGCGAGCGCGCGCAGCACCGAGGCGGGCGTCGCGGGCTGCGGCGTGGCGACGCGCGCGCGCTCGCTCACCGGGTGGCCGAGCGCGTCGAGCACGAGCATCTTGAGGCCGGTGCCGCCGATGTCGATGCTCAGCGTGAACGGCCCCGGTGCGGCCTTCGTTCCCGGGGTCGCCTGCCTCGGCGCGACCGCCCGGCCGCCTGGCTTCGCGCGTCCCGCGGGCTTCGTCTTCCGTCCCGCACCGGGCTTCGCCTTCACCTTGCTCGCCGCCTTCTTCACCGCCATGGTCGCCACCTCCCTCGTCACAACGGTACTCGGGCCCCCGAGCTGAAGCTCACCGCACCGCGCCGACCTGCATCGCCCCCGCCGCCCAGGCGAGCTCGGCCGAGCGCGTGAGCAGCTCGGCGCGCGTCTGGACCACCAGGTAGCGCGCGTTCGCGAGGTCGCGCTCGCCGGTCAGGAGCTCGACGATGGTGTTCAATCCGAGCCCGTAGCCCTCGAGGTTCGCGTCGTAGGCGTCCTGGGAGGCGCGCAGCAAGGCCTCGGCGTAGTCGAACTTCTTCCGCGCCGCGCGGTAGTTGAAGTAGGCGCGCCACACGGCCGCGGTGGTCTCGAGCTGCAGGCTCGCGAGCTCGGCGCGCGCGGCGTCGCGACTGGCCTCGGCCTCGCGGATCGCGTTCAGGCGGTCGAAGCCTGTGAAGAGGTCCCAGTCGAGGTTGAACATCCAGGCGTAGTTCGGGCTCGCGACGTCGTCGCGCGGCGCGCCGTCGATGCGGTAGCGCCAGATGTCCTCGCCGTACGTGCCGCTGAAGCCGATCGTCGGGAAGAGGTCGGCCTTCGCCTTCTCGACCGCGGCCTCGCCGGCGCGGATCTGCGCCATGCGCGCGGCGAGGTCGGGACGCTGCTCGAGCGCGGTGTCGATCACGTCGTCGACCGCGACCTCGAGCTGGCGCGGCAGCGGGTGTCGCGTGAGGTCGTCGATCTCGAACGGCGCGTTCGCCGGGATGCCGAGCGCCAGCGCGAGCGTCGCCTGTGCGTCGCTCACGAGCACGCGCGCGCTCTCGAGGTCGTACACCGCCTTCGCGTCCACCTGGCGCGTGAGCAGCACGTCGGGCTGCGTCGCGAGGCCGAGCGCGAGGCGCTCCTCGGCGGCCTCGCGCACCGAGCGCGCGAGCTCGAGGTTCTTCTCGGCCGCGCGCTTCATGCCCTTCGCCGCGTCGAGCGCGAAGTAGGCCTTCTGCGCGGCGAACACCACGTCCTGCATGGTGCGGTTGAAGGCGAAGTTGGCGGCGAGGAGCTGCTGGCGCGCGAGCTCGGCGCCCTGCGTGCGGCGTCCGAAGTCGAGCAAGGTCCAGGTGAGCTCGAGCTGCGGGGTGAACTGGTCCTGCTCGATGGTGAGCGGCCGCGGCGAGGCCTGGAAGAGGAAGCGCGACGGTCCGGCCGACGCCTGCACGCTCGCCTCGGGGTAGAACTCGGACAGCGAGCGCCCGTAGCTCGCGGCGGCACCGCGCGCTTCCTCCCACGCCCGCCGCGTCTCCGGGTTGTTGCGCAGCGCCACGTCCACGACGCCCGCGAGGTCGTGCGTCGAGGCGGGATCGGGGAGGACCTGACCCGCGCCGCGCCACGCGTCCGCAGGCGCGCGCAGCTCGCTCGCCGGCTCGCTCGCGGTGTAGCTGCGATCGGGCGCCTCGGGCGCGAGCGGCAGCGGATCCCACGCCTTGAGGGACGGCGGGATCGCGCAGCCGACGCTGGCGACGAGCAGCAGCGACGTGCCGAGGACGGCGCACGCGCCGCGCACCTGCGCTTCCTTTACTGGTCCGGCGAACCGTGGCATGCGTGACAGTCGTGCGGGGGCTGCCATGCGGCGGGTGCGGAGCTCGATCATGCTTGCCGTGAGGTCACCGGGACGCGCCTCCGGGACCGCGCCTAGATACCCGAAGGCGGCCCGGGTGGGAACTCGGACGCTCGTCGTCGTCGCCGGAATCACGCTCGCCGGCTGCGATCCGGTCATCGAGATCCAGGGGACCTTCTTCCCCGCATGGCTCCTGTGCATGATCGTCGGGGTCGTCTTGACGGTCGCGCTGCGTCCGCTGTTCGTGCGCCTCGGGATCGAGCCGTACCTCGGCCCGCTGCCGCTGGTCTACACGAGCCTCGCCGTGCTCTTGACGCTCGGTACCTGGCTCGTGTTCTTCCGCACCTGATGGCCTCGACGAGCACGATCGAGCAGGGGGAGGGCGTCCGACGCGTCGTCGGCAGGATCCTCGGGATCGCGATCGTCGCGGGCGCGATCGGCCTCGGCGTCTTCACCTGGCGCGAGCTCTACCGCTTCCCGCGTACCGACGACGCCTACGTGCGCGCCAACAACATCGGCATCGCACCGCACGTGGGCGGCCCGATCGTCGAGCTGCACGTGGTGGACAACCAGCGCGTCGAGCAGGGCGCGCTGCTCTTCGTCGTCGACCCGCGGCCGTTCGCGTCGATGGTCGACAAGGCGAAGGCGAAGCTCGAGCTGACGAACCTCGAGATCCGCGGCTACGAGCACGCCGTGGAGGCCGCGTCGGCGCTGCTCGAGCAGCGCGAGGCCGAGGCCGCGTACGCGAAGCAGTACGTCGGGCGCATCAAGCCGCTGCTCGAGCGCAAGTTCGTCACGCCGAACGACGTCTTCGAGGCGGAGTCGCGCGCCGCAGCGGCCGAGGCCAAGGTGCAGGAAGCGCGCTTCGAGCTGAGCCGCGCGCAGAACGAGCTCGGTCAGCTCGGCGACATCAACGCGCGTCGCCGCGCCGCCGAGGCCGAGCTCTACGACGCCGAGCTCGACTTGAGCTACGCGTACGTGCGCGCGCCGTTCGACGGCTGGGTCACCAACCTGAACATCGCCGTCGGCCAGTACGCGAACGAAGGCCAGGAGGTGTTCGCGCTGGTCGACGATCGCCAGTGGTACGTGATGGCGAACTTCCGCGAGGACTTCCTCGCCGCGATCGAGCCCGGCATGGAGGCCGAGATCTTCCTCATGAGCTACCCGCGGCGGAAGTTCCGCGGCCGCGTGCAGGGGATCGGCTGGGCGCTCTACCAGAAGGACGGTGCGACGGTCGGTGTGCTGCCCGCGGTCGAGCCGACGCTCAACTGGGTGCGCCTCGCGCAGCGCTTCCCGGTGCGCATCCTGCTCGAGGAGAGCGACCCGGCGCACCCGTTCCGCATGGGCGCGAGCGCCGTGGTGACGATCAAGGGCTTCCCGCCGGAGGGAGCGCCGCCCCGCGACGGCAACGGCGGCGACGCGACGGCGGTCGCCCGCTAGTGGACACTAGACACCCGTCCCTCGCGCGCGCGGCACCTCAGGCGAACGAGAGCTTGTAGTCGCGCTTCTCGAGCCGGTGGCGCGGCCGGTAGCCGAGGAACGCGTCGCAGCCGGTGCCGGCGAGCGCGCGGTCGACCGCGGCCCGGTCGGTGTCCGACAGGGCGCGATACGGGTCGAGCACACGCTGCAGCATCCACAGCGTGTACGGGCTCGTGTAGCGCCCGAACGCGGCGCCGCGCAGCTCCGACTGGTGGAAGCCGACCGCACGCGGCGGCTCGGTCGCGTCGGCGGGGCGCGTGTCCGCCCACGCCTCGTACGCGCGCACGGTGTCGAGCACGTACGGGCCCGCGTCGCGCGCGATGCGCGCGAGCATCGGCAGCATGGTCGGCGCGAGCGCGTCGCCTTCGAGCCACGTCGTCGCGTCGTCCGGGTCGGGGTGGTTCATCCGCTCGATCCAGTGGCACGTGCGCGGCGCGCGCTCGCGCAGCAGCCGGCCGGGCGCCGCGTCCATGTAGAGGTGCGCGTACACCGGCCCCATGAACGCGCAGTCGGCGTAGGACGGGAAGTCGCCGAGCAGGAAGCGGTGTGCTGCGAGGTGGCGCTCGAGGTCGTCGAGCAGCTCCGCGAGGTGCGCCTCGATCGCCGGGATCGTCTCGGGTACGACGCCGATCCCGGGCAAGACGCCCGACATGCGGTCGGCGAACTTGCCCGCCTGCTCGGGATCGCCGCTCGTCGACGCGAAGTCGGCACGCGCCTTCGCGACGCTGTCGGGAAAGCTCCAGCGGTAGTGCATCGCCGGCAGGATCATGAACTCGTCGGCGTAGAGCTCCCACAGCATCGCCACCACCCGCTGCACCGGCGTGCGCGGCAGCAGCGCGGGCTCGGGGAAGCGCGCCTCGAGGGCGTCGAGCATGTCGCTCGTGTCCTGCCAGGTGTCCCCCTCGGGAGTGACGATCACCGGGATGAAGGCGAGCCCGGTGCGCGGCCGGATGACCTCGCGGTACACCCGCGGCGTCGCCAGCGCCTCGACGTGCGGCACGCGCTTCCAGCGCAGCGCGGGGCGCACCTTGCCGGTGAAGTACGAGATCTCGCTGCCGTAGAAGCGGAAGTAGGTGTCGCGGTCGAGGGACTTGGTCTGCGTGCTCATGGCTCGGGAGGTCACTTTCCGGTGATCGCGGCGCGCGCCTGCGCGGCCGCGACGAGGTAGAAGTTGCGCGCGATGAACGACGGCTCGATCGCGACGATGCCGTCGCAGATCGTCGCCACCAGCTCGTGCGCCGCGGCGTCCGACGGATCGGCCTGCGTCAAGAACATCGCCAGGTGCAGCGCGCGGCGCAGCTCGCCCGCGGCGCGGAGCGCGTCCGCCTTCGCGTGCAGCGCGTCGCGCCCGGCGGTCTCGACCAGGTCGCGCGCGACGGCGGCGCGACGCGCCGGGATGATCTCGGCCGGGTTGCCGCCCCACCAGCCGGCGTAGAAGCGCAGCACGTCGCGCACGACGAACGGCACGCAGCCGTAGATCGGCTGCAGGTAGCGCTTCGCCGCGAGGTCCGGGGGAAGCTCGATGCCGGCGTCGACGATCTCGTCGGGCCACTGGCCCGCGTTCATGCGCTCGATCACCGCGTCGTGCAGGAAGCGCATCGCGCGCGCGGTTTCGCCGAGCATCTCGAGCGCGTCGTCGCCGCGCACCGGGTCGCCGTGGCCGGGAACGACCACCTTCGGCTTGCGCGCCGCGATCGCCTCCAGCGTCTCGGCCCAGCCGAGCGTGTAGCGCTGCGGCTTGTTCGGGTTGCCGGTGTTGGGCAGCGACTGCACCGAGAGGTCACCGACCAGCGCCACCTCGCGCTGCGGCAGCCAGACCCAGGTCGCGTCGTCGGTCTCGGCGCGCGCGTGCACGAGCTCGACGGGCTCGCCCGCGAGGTCGATGGTGACGCTGTCGCGGTAGACGTGGTCGGGCTCGACGAAGCTCCGCGGGAACGCGTCGACGCCCGGCGGGAGCTGGAACTGGCGGCGGTTCACCTCGTTGTTCCAGCCCCAGGTGAGGAGATAGCGCCGCAGGCGGTCGGGCACGTTCTCGTGGCCCCAGACCGCGGGCCGCGGCGCGCCGGCCTTCTCGGCGGCGGCGAGGAACGCCGGCGCGCCGCCCACGTGGTCGACGTGCCCGTGCGTGTAGACCAGCGCCGCGAGCGGCTCGTCGGTCGTCTCGCGCAGCCGGACGGCGGCCTTGCCGCCGAGGACCGGGTTGGTGGTGTCCACCACCAGCGACGCGCCGCCGCCGTAGACGAAGCCGACGTTGCAGAAGCCGTGGAACTGCGCGACGCCGTCGGCGACGACCTCGACCGTGCCGGTGCGCTTGCTCGAGACGAGCGCCTCTCCGATGCTGCTCACTTCCGTCTCCTCAAGAAAGCTCTTCGATCGTGTATGCGGTCGAGCTCGGGGGCAGCACGACGTGCATGCCGTCCTCGCCGAGGACGACCTCGCCATCCCAGATCCCGTCCGTGCCGCGCAGGAACATCCACTCCATCAGCCGGTTGCGCGGTGCCGGCACGAGGTGCGTCAAGACCAGAAGCCCGACGCCCGCGTCGCGCGCCATCTCGACCGCCTCCTTCGGGGTGGTGTGGTAGTCGAGGATGTCCGCGCTGAGCTTCGACAGACGCGGGTTGCCGATCTCCGCCGCGATGCGCGAGACGCGCTCGATCATGTGACCGGCGAGCGCCTCCTGCACGAGCACGCTCGCTCCCTTCGAGTGCCGCACGAGGTTGTCCATGCGCGTCGTGTCGCCGCTCACCACCACCGAGCGGCCGGCGTAGTCGAAGCGATAGCCGTACGCGGGCTCGATCGGCGTGTGGTCGACGCGGAACGCGGTCACGCGCAGCCCGTCGCCCTCGAACACGACCGCGACGTCGTCGGGTGCCGGCAGCGTGACGGTGCGCGCCGCGAGCACGCCGGATCCGGGCGCCATGTTGTCGGCGCCGTGGTGCGCGACGCGGTAGCCGCGGTCGAACGCGTACGCTTCCTGGAAGCCCGCGACCACGCGGTCGACGCCGGGCGGCCCGTAGACGGGCAGCGCGTCCGTGCGCCCGGCGATCCAGCTCTGCGTCACCGCCTCGCCTACCTCGGTGATGTGGTCGGAGTGGAAGTGCGTCAGCAGCACGCCGTCGAGCTTGTCGAGCGGCAGCTGCCAGACGCCGAGGTTGCGCAGCGCGCCCTGGCCGACGTCGACGACGAAGAAGTGGCCGCCCGCGAGCACCGCGGTGCACGCCGACGCGCGACCCTCGGTCGCGAGCGGCGAGCCGGTGCCGCACAGGACGACGTTCAGGTTGCCGTCGGTGAGCAGGCTCGAGCGGTTGGTGGTCAGCGCCTGGCGCGCGCCGCGATCGAGGATCCCACCGGCGATCGTGTCGCAGCCCGCGAGGGCGGCGGCGAGGGTGGCGAGCAGGACGACGACGGGCCGCGAAGGGGACGTGGTCATGAGGCGCTCTTCACATATTTGCACTTAGAGCGCAATATCTTGCTCGTCGCCGGAGCGTTCGCTCGCGGCGCGCGCGCGTGCAGCCCGACCCGCCGCCGGCTAAGCGACCGCCACCACCGCCGACGCCCGTCGGCCGCAGCGCCCGGAGATCCTCCCCATGACCATCTGGATCGTCGCGACCGTCGTCGCGGTCGCACTTCTGCTGCACTCCGAGGCCCGCGGCGCCCGCGCCGGAGTCTGGGTGTGGAAGCCGCTCGCCTCGACCGGCTTCGTCGCCGCCGCGCTCGCGGCCGGCGCGCTCGACACCACCTACGGGCGCTGGGTGCTCGCCGCGCTGGTGCTGTCGTGGTGGGGCGACGTGCTGCTGATCCCGCGGGCGCGCGCCGCCTTCGCGCTCGGTCTCGCGAGCTTCCTCGCCGGCCACCTCGCGTTCGCCGCCGGCTTCGTCGCCCGCGGCGTGTCGACGGGCTGGCTCGTCGTCGCTGCGATCGTGCTCGTCGCCCCTGCGCTGGTCGTCCTGCGCTGGCTCGCGCCGCACGTACCGGAGTCGCTGCGTCTGCCGGTGCGCGCCTACGTGACGGCGATCAGCCTGATGGTCGCGTGTGCGTTCGCAACCTTCGCCCACGACGGCGGCGCGCGCCTCTTGATCGGCGCGCTGATGTTCTTCGTCTCCGACCTCGCCGTCGCGCGCGAGCGCTTCGTCGCGCACGGCTTCGTCAACAAGACGTGGGGCTTGCCGCTCTACTACGGCGGCCAGCTGCTGCTGGCGGCGAGCGTCGCGAGCCGCTGAGCCCACCGCGCCGTGGGGCACTCGACACGGCAAACGCGCGTTGAGTCGAGCGAACCCGGGCGATAGCCTCGCGCGTTCATGGCGATCGCCGAATCCGACGCGCCGACGTCCGACTCCCCCGACGGCCGATCTCCGGTCGGCCTCGCGGCGATCCTCGAGGCGTTCCCGACCAGCGCCGCCCTGCTCGCGACCGTGCGTGGGGTGGTCGTGGCCGCGAACGAGCCGTGGCGCCGCTTCCACGCCGACCACGGCGTCGACGGCCGCGGCGCCACGATCGGCAGCAGCTACCTCGAGGTGTGCGATCGACTGTGCGGTGCCGCCGACGCCGACGGCTCGATCCGCGCCGGCCTCGGCGCCGTGCTCGCCGGCGCGCGCGAGGCGTTCGAGCGCGAGTACCGCCTCGCCGGCACCGAGCGCAGCCGCTGGTACCTGCTGGTGGCGCGTCGCGTCGTCGACCCCGGCTTCGACGGCGCGATCGTCCTCAACGTCGAGGTGACCGAGCGCCACGAGGAGGCGCTGCGCCAGCAGCGCACGCAGCACGAGCTCGAGCGCCGTGTGACCGAGCGCACCGCGGACCTGAGCCGCGCCAACGTGCTCCTCGAGTACGAGATCGGCGAGCGGCGCCGGGCCGCCGCGGAGCGCAACCAGCTGCTCGACGAGGTGCGGCTCGAGCGCCGGCTGCTCGCCGCGGTGCTCGCCCAGATGCCGCTCGGCGTGATCATCGCCGAGGCGCCCTCGGGGCGCGTCGTGCTGCACAACGAGCGGCTCGTGCAGATGGTCGGCGAGCCGCCGCGCTCGTCCGCGTCGGCGCTGCTCGTGAGCGGCGGCCGCGCGCTGCACCCGGACGGTCGCGCCTACCGCGAGAGCGAGGATCCGCTGGTGCGCGCGCTGCGCGGCGAGAGCGTGCACGTCGAGGAGATCGAGCTCGTGCGTCCCGACGGCGCGGTGCGGATCCTGCGCGCGAGCGCGGTGCCGGTGCGCGACGAGCCCGGCGACATCATCGCGGCGGTCGGCACCTGCTACGACGTGACCGAGTGGAAGGCGGCCGAGCGCCAGCTGCGCGCGAGCGAGACGCGCTACCGCCTCGCGTCGCGGGCGATCAAGGACGCGATCTGGGACTGGAGCGTGCTCGACGATCGCATCGACTGGAGCGACGGCATCACCTCGCGCTTCGGGCATCCGGCGGAGATGGTCGGCCCCAGCCTCGGCTGGTGGCTCGCACAGGTGCACGACGACGAGCGCCGGCGGGTCGGTGACGGGCTCCGCGCGGCGCTCGCCGGCAGCGCCGACATCTGGCACGACGAGTACCGCTTCCGCTGCCACGACGGCCGCTGGGCCGACGTCGTCGATCGTGGCTTCATCGTTCGTGACGCGAGCGGGCGCGCGATCCGCGCGGTGGGGGCGATGGAGGACATCAGCGAGCGGCGCCGCGCCGAGGCCGAGCGCGCGGCCCTGCTCGAGCGCGAGCGGCGCGCCCGCGCCGACGCCGAGGCGGCGAACCGCGCCAAGGACGAGTTCCTCGCCGTCGTCTCGCACGAGCTGCGCACGCCGCTCGCACCGATCCTCGGCTTCGTCGAGATCCTGCGCGAGGACGACCTTCCGGCGCGCGAAGCGCGCGCCGCGCTCGGCACCATCGAACGCAACGCGCGCAGCCTGTCGCACCTGATCGAGGACCTGCTCGACGTGTCGCGCATCACCAGCGGCAAGCTGTCCCTCGAGTACGCGTTGCTGCACCTGCAGGAGATCGTCGCCGCGGCCGTCGACTCGGCGCGACCCGCGGCCTCGGCGAAGGACGTCCGGCTCGTCCTCCGCGTCGACGACGGGCAGGACCTGGTGGCGGGCGACGCGGCGCGCCTGACGCAGGTGGCGACGAATCTGCTCTCGAACGCGATCAAGTTCACGCCGCCCGGCGGTGCGGTGAGCGTCGACGTCGCGCGGCGCGGCAACCGGGTCGTGCTGCGCGTGCAGGACACCGGCAAGGGCATCACGCGCGAGCTGCTGCCGCTGGTCTTCGAGCGCTTCCGCCAGGGCGACACCTCCGACACGCGCGTGCACGGCGGGCTCGGTCTCGGGCTCGCGATCGTGCGGCACATCGTCGACCTGCACGGCGGCGAGGTGACCGCGGAGAGCGACGGCGAGGGGAAGGGCGCGACCTTCTCGGTCGTCCTGCCGCTCATGCGGCCGAGAACGCGCTGAGCGTCGCCGCCCCGCAGCGGCGCGCCGGCCGCCCGGGTCGTGGGCATGGCCCGCGAAATCTGCTTCAAGGCCGCATGCCGCGTCGCGCGCTCGCGACCACCCTGGTGCTGCTCGCGCTGTGCGCGCTCGGCTTCCTCCTGCGCACGACCAACGCGGCGGTCGTGTTCGTCGGCGACGCCGTCGTGCCGGCCGAGAACGACCCGTACTACCACCTGCGCCGCGTCCTGCAGATCCTCGGCGACTACCCGAACGTGCCGTCGTTCGACCCTTGGATCGACTACCCCAGCGGTGCTCCGGTGGTGTTCGCGCCGCTGTTCGACCTCGGCATCGCGACGCTGGCGCGCGCCGCGGGGCTCGGGCCCGACGACCGGACCGCGGTCGAGACCCTCGCCGTGCTCGTGCCGCCGCTCCTCGGTGCGGTCACCTGCGTCGCGGTGTTCGCGGTCGCGGTGCGGACCACGACGCACGGGGCGGCTCTCCTCGCGGCCCTCCTGGTGACCCTCACGCCGGCGCACGTGTGGTACTCGCGGCTCGGCTTCGTCGACCACCACGTGCTCGTGACCTTGCTGCACGTGACGACGTGCGCGCTCGTCCTCGGCGCGCTCGGCCTCCGTCCGGCGTCGACGTGGGCCGGGGCGTCGCGCGTCGCGCCGTCGCGCGCGGCACCCTGGCTCGCGATGCTCGCGACGGTCGCGATCGCGGCGGGGGTGCTGTCGTGGAACGGCTACCTGCTGCTGGTCGCCGTGCTCGACGCGGCTCTCGTCGCGCTGTTCGTCTGCGGCGACGCCGCGTTCCGGGCGCGCAGCGCGCGGCTCGCCGGCGTCGTCCACCTCGGCGCGGGCCTGCTGGTGCTGGCTGCGGTGCCGGGCGTCGTGCGCGACACCGGCGCTCCGTGGAGCACGGTCACGCTCTCGTACCTGCACCCGGGCCTGCTGGCGGCGTTCGGGGTGGTGGCCGGCGCCGCCGGCTGGGCCGCGGCGCGCGGCTGGTCGGGGCGCTCGCTCGGGCTCGCGACCGCACTCCTCGCCGGGGTCGTCGGGCTCGCGCTCGCGATCGAGGGGCAGGTCGCCGCGAGCGTCCTGCGCTGGCTCCGCGCGTCCGATCCGTTCATGGGTGCCGTGCAGGAGTCGGTGTCGATCGTCTTCACCTCGGACGGACGGCTCGACCTGTCCGAGCCGCAGATCTGGATGACGCGCTTCTTCCTCGTCGTGCCGCTGCTGCTGGCGGTGCTCGGCTACCGTCTCGCGCGCGGCGGCTTCGCCGATCGCGGCCGGACGTTCGTGCTGGTCTGGGCGGCGCTGCTGTTCGCCGCGACGCTCGCACAGCGGCGCTTCGGCGAGACGGCGGCGCCGGCGCTCGCGGTGCTCGTCGGCGACGCGCTCGTCGCGGGCGCACGCGCGCTCCGAGCGGCGCTGGCCGCGCGCGGCATCGCACCACGCACCGCGCGCGGCCTCTCTGCGGGCGGCGTCGTGCTGCTGCTTCTGATCGCACTCGCGCCGTACCACGGCGGGTTCCTCGCACATCCCGACCGGCTGACCGCGTTCCTGCGGAGTCCGGTCGTCGGCGGCGCGCCGAGCGCGGCGGATCGCGCGCAGCAGGACGCGTCGATCGACGTCCGGCTGCACCGCACGCTGACCCGGATGCACGCGCTGGCGCACGACGGCGCGCCCTCGGGCGCGATGAATCCGTGGCCGCTCGGGCACAAGCTGCTCTACGTCGCCGGCGTACCGGTGACGACGACGCCCTTCGGCTCGTACGTCGGCGGGCGCGGCTTCGACGACGCCGTCGACTTCTTCCTCGCGACCGACGAGCGTCAGGGCCTCGACGTCCTCGCGCGGCGGGGCAGCCGCTGGGTGGTGGTCGACAACGACCTCGGCACGATCGGCGCGTCGATCGTCGGCCGCGGCGAGAACCCGCGCGACTACTACGGCAAGGAGCAGCTCGGCGACGGCGGCTTCGCCTACCAGTTCCGCTCGCCGCTCGTGCAGTCGCTCTACTTTCGCTTGACGCGGCTCGGCGGCTCCGAGGCGCGGCTCGCGGTCGCCGGCACCACCGGCGAGAGCGTGCGTGCCCTCGACCGCCTGCGCCTGGTGATCGACGCGGCGAGCGACGACGCGCTCGGCTTCGCGAAGGTCTACGAGGTGGTGCCCGGTGCGACGCTGGTGGTGCGCACGACGCCGGGCGGCGAGGTCGCGGCACGCTACGCGTGGCGGAGCGACGCGGGTCGCGCGCGCACGTACCAGAAGAGCGTGGTGGCGGGCCCGGACGGGACGGCGCGCCTCGTGCTGCCGTACTCGTCGGAGCGCCCCGACCTCGGCCAGACCGCGCGCTGGACGATCGAGAGCGGCGGACGCACCGCCGAGATCGGCGTCGCCGAGGACGACGTGCGCGGCGGACGCGAGCTGTCCGTCACCCTCGAGTGACGGCGCTCGCGACCGCCGCGACGCTCACTGCGGGTCGCAGGGACCCGTGCAGAAGTTCTCGACGATGCCGCCGTCGCGCAGGAAGCCGGCGATCTGCTGGCCGCTCGCCGTGTTGCGCGTCGAGCCGTGCGCGCCGTTGTTGAACAGCGGCGGCAGGTTGACCAGCGGCGGGATGCCCGACGCGCACTGCGTGCGGCCGGCCGGATCGCCGATCCCCGGGCAGTCGGCGTCGGTGGTGCACATCGCGCCGGCGTCGGTGGTGTTCGGGGTGTGGCAGCGGCTGAAGCCGCGCAGCGGGTCGATCTCGACGAACGCCGAGCCGTCGAACGGGCCGGCGAGCTCGGGAATGCCGACGAAGCTCCGCGCCACCGGCGAGACCTGCGGGATGCCGAGCGAGCGCACCATGATCTCGGTGGCGAGGTTCGAAACCTCGCTGTCGTAGGTCGCCATGTGGATCAGGATCTTGTGCGGCACCGGTGGATCGGAGAGCGTGCCCGGCTCGATGTGCGGCAGGTAGCCGTTGGGCTCGGCGCGATCCCAGAGCTGCTGGATGAGCGGGAAGATCAGCAGCTGGTCGAGCTTGTCGGCGTAGGTGCCGTTGAGGATCGCGAAGAACGGGTTGAAGTCGATGCTGCGGTGCAGCAGCGTCGAGTAGTTCGCCGCCGGGACGGCGAGGAAGCCGCGGTCGAAGTCCTCGGCGATCGCCATGATCGCGCCGCCGAAGATGCCGCCCTGGCTGCCGCCCGAGTAGAACACCTCGTCGGTGTCGATCACCGGTGCGCCGCCGACGCCGACCTGGAAGGCCGGGTGCGAGTTGAAGCCGTCCACCGGGTCGGCGAGCAGGCGCCCGAGCAGCAGGTGGTTCAGAAAGCCCTGGTGCAGCCGCTCCGGGATGCGATGGAAGAGCGACATGTCGGTGATCGACGGCAGCACGCCCCCGGCGACGTCGGGATCGGACATGCCCTGCATGTCGACGGCCGCGATCACGTAGTTGTAGGTCTGCGCGAGCTCGGACAGCGTGCCGAGCTGGAAGCGCGTGCCGAGCAGACCGTGGCCCCACAGGCTCGCGCGCGCCGGCACGGCCGCGGGGTTCTGCGACGCGACCGCGATGCGCGGGATGTGCGCGACGAACGGCACGGTCGCGTAGCCGTTCTGCGCCGGCTGGCCGTTCACGAAGTTGATCCGCGAGCCCGGCGCGTCCGCGGTCATGAACAGCGGTGCCTGGAAGGTGCCCTCGACGCGCGCGAAGATCTGCGCGTTGAAGCCGTTGCCCGGTGGATTTCCGGTATTGACGCTCGTCACGTTGAACGACGGCGTGCCGAGCGCGAACGCCTGGTCGCGGATCGACACCATCCAGCCGGTCAGCGCCTGCGTGCTCGCGGTGGTGAAGTCCCAGGCGAGCAGCAGGTCGCCGCGCGCGACCCCGTTCGCCGCCAGGCGCTGCAACGTGTCCTCCATCGCGGGACGGCGTGCCGCGATCGCGGCGGCGCAGGCCGGACCGCAGGCGAGCGCCACGTCGGCGTCCGAGATCTGGTCGCGCAGCGCCCGGAAGGCGAGCCGCGCGGTGATCGGCGTGCCCGTGGTGTCGACCAGGCCGCGGATCGCGACCAGGTAGCGGGTGGCGTCGTCGAGGCGCTTGCCGGGACGCACGATGAAGCTCTTCTTCTCGACGTCCTGCGTCTGCTCGTCGAGCTCGCCGAAGTGCAGGATGCGCTCGCCGTCGTCCGCCTTCATGAGGACCGTCGGGTGGTCGGAGTCGAGCGAGCGGGCGAAGTCGGTGTGGAAGGCGACGCCCGAGGCCTCGAGGTCGATCGGGTGGCCGGTGTCGCGGAACAGGGAGACGATCAACGGACCCGGGCTGAAGCCGTCGAGCGTGTTCCAGTCGGTCGGGTCGATCGGCTTGCCGGTGTTGTTGGCCGGCAGCGAGCCGACGTCGTAGTGGATGCGCAGCCCGGTCGGCGTGCTCGGGTCCTCGTCGAGGAAGACCGAGGACGGGTAGGGCAGGATGCAGCGCTCGTCGATCAGGAAGTCACAGCGCGGTCCGCTCGTGCGGACGGTGAGGCCGCAGAGCGCGGAGCGCGCGTCGGGCTTGCGGGCGCCCTCGGGCGTGAGCGCGCCGAAGCCGAGATCTGCGAACGGCACGTGCAGCGCGCTCTTGCGGCACTTGAGCGGGCCCGTACCCGAGCGCTGGTTGCACGCGCTGTAGCACGACGCGGCACACGTCTTGCCGCTGCGCACGACGACCCGCACGCCGTCCGGGGCGGCGCCCGGTGCGAAGGCGCCGAAGACGCGCAGGTCGATCGCGACCGTGTCCGCCTGGCTGCGCTCGCGACGCAGCTTGATGCGGCCGTTGATCGGCCCGCTGCGATCGTAGGTCGTCGCGGCCGCGGTCGAGCGGAAGCGTGCGCGCGGCACGGTGGTCTGGAAGAGCACGTTGCTCGCGTCCGCCGCGTCGACCACCTGGACGGTGAGGCCGTCGGGGCCGATCAGCGTGTCGTGCGTCGCTCCGGGCACGGTGACGGTGCCGCGGTAGACGACGTCGCGCGCCGACACCGTGACGCGGCGCGCAGCACCGCCCCAGCAGTCGGCGGCGAGCGCGTCCGACGCCACGCCAAGCGTCCAGAATGACGACAACACCGCGAGCGGGACGAGGAGTCCCCCGCGCTTCAGCCTCCGTGCGTGCATGTTCCCCTCCGGATCGGTGCTTCTGCGGAGCCTGGACTCTGCCGCGTCGCCACATGGCGGGCAACCGCGAAAGCGAGCGCGCGAAAGCGAGCGACTGCACAGCGCCGTCGCTGCGATCCGCTGGCTTCCCGTCGCGCGACGGGGCAAGGAGCCGCATGCGCTTCCAGGATCGACGGGCTCTCGTCACCGGCGCGGCCTCGGGGATCGGCCGCGCGACCGCCGTCCGCCTCGCCGCCGAGGGGGCGGTCGTCGCCTGCCTCGATCGCGACGCGGACGGCCTCGCGGCGACGCTCGCCGAGATCGGCTCGCTCGACGGCGCCCGCGCCGCGCGAGCGGTGCCGTGCGACCTCCTCGCGCGCGCGACCGTGCAGGACACCGTGCGCGGCACGATCGACGCGCTCGGCGGCCTCGACGTGCTGTGCAACGTGGCCGGCGTCGGCGGCTTCCGCCTCGACCACGAGCAGACGCTCGAGGACTGGGACCGAATCCTCGGCGTCAACCTGACCGGCACCTGGCTCGTGACGCAGGCGGCCCTGCCGGCGCTGCTCGAGGCGCGCGGCGCGATCGTCAACACGGCGTCCACCGCGGCGACCGACGCGACGCCGTACTCGTCGGCCTACGCGGCGTCGAAGGGCGGCGTGGTGTCGCTCACGCGTACGCTCGCGGTGACGCACGCGAAGGCCGGCCTGCGCGTGAACTGCGTGGCTCCCGGACCGATCGACACGCCGATCGCGCTGCAATACGTGCCGCCCGAGGGCGCGGACCTGTCGCTCATCGGGCTCATCCTGCCGTTCGGCGAGCTGGGCCGCGCCGAGGAGGTGGCCGCCACGATCGCGTTCCTCGCGTCGGCGGACGCGAGCCACGTGAACGGCCAGATCCTGCGCGTCGACGGCGGCAAGCGGGCGTAGCGCGTAGCGCGCGCGGCTCAGGCGCTCGGCAGCGGCGTCTGGATCAGCTCGACGCAGGCGCCGTCGGGGTCGAGGAAGAACAGCGCCCAGAGCCCGTCGATCGGGATCTCCGGGCCCATGTCGAGCCACACCGGCGGACCCGTGCAGCGCACGCCGCGACGCTCGAGGTCGGCGTGCCAGGCGTGCGCGTCGTCGACCAGGAACGCGACGCGGAACGGACCGAGCTGGTTCGCGACCGCGGGCGCGCGCTCGACGGTCGCCGGCGTGTGCCAGCGCTCGAGCCGCAGCGCGTACTGCTCGGGACGCGCCGGCAGCACGAGCGTCGCCGCGTCCCAGCGCGCCTCGCCGCAGCGCACGCCGAACGCCTCGCCGGGTGCGGTCGCGTCGCTCTCACGCGCGACCACCGTCAAGCCGAGGACGTCGCGGTACCACGCGACCGCGCGCTCGAGGTCGCGCACCACGATCGCCACCGCACGCGACGCGACGCGCGTCGTGCAGCCGGGATCCTCGATCAGCTCGACGACCGAGCCGTCGGGGTCGAGCAGCCAGGCGACGCGCGCGCTCCCTTCGCCGCGCGGTGCGCGCGCCGGGGGCAGCGTGCGGTGGCGGGCGGACGCGGCGCCGGCGAGCGGTGCACCGAGCGACGGCACGGCGTAGGCGACACGGTGGATGCCGGTCGCGGGCACCACTCCGGGTGGCGTACCCACCGGCGCGGGATGCTCCCAGCACAGCAGGTCGAGCGAGGCGCCGGCGCCCATGCCGCGCGGATCGTCGAGCACCCACGCGTCCCAGCGCACGTCGCCCGCGAGGCCGAAGCCCGCACCGGACTGCGGCTTCTCGGGGCGCGTGTGGGCGCTCGCGACGAGACCGAGCACGCGCTCGTAGAAGCTTCGCGACCGGCCGAGGTCGGAGCAGTTCACGTTGACGTGCATGAAGCCGAGGATCTCTGCCACGGTAATCTCGCTCGGGTCACGGTGCCGGCGTGGCGACGCTCCGGACGAAGACGACGATGCTGCGGATCTGCTCGTCGTCGAGCTTGTGCGCGTACTTGAGCATCACCTTGTTCTTGCCGAGCGCCTCGCCGCCCTTCTTGGTGATGTCGAACAGGTAGGCGTCGTCGAGCTGGCGCATCGTCGCCGCGTCGGTCCAGTCGTGCATCCGGACCGGCTCCTTCAGCATGCCGAGCAGGTAGCCGTCGCCCTTGCCGCCGAAGCCGTGGCACTGCGGGCACCCGTGATCCTTGAACAGCTTGCGTCCCTCCTCGACGCGGTCGTCGGCGCGGCTCGGAGACGGCGCGACGAGCGGCTGCAGGACGACCGCGATCGCGAGGGCCGTGCCCGCGGCGCGCGCCGCGCGGCCGGGTGCGAGCCGGTTCACGACGACGGCTCCCGCCTGCGACCGGGGTTCGCCGCGCGCTGGCGCATCAGCGTCTCGACGCGCTGCCGCAGGCCCGGCACGTACGCGTAGAGCGTCGTGAAGTCGGCGCGTCCCATGCTCACCGCCTCGACGTCGGTCTTCGCGCGCACCGTCGCGGTGCGCGGCGCCTCGCTGATCAGCGCCATCTCGCCGAAGTACTCGCCCGGACCCATGGTCGCGAGCAAGCGCTGCTCGCCGCTCTCGTCCTCGCGGATCGCCTCCACCTGTCCTGCGGCGATCATGTACACCAGGTCCCCCTGGTCGCCCTGCTCGAAGATGGTCTCGCCGGCGGCGAAGCGGAGCTGCACGACGCCGCGACGGCTCAGCAGGTCGAGCACCGCCACCGCGAGCGCGAGCAGCGCGCCGACCACGACGAAGGTCTGCCCGACGATCAGGAAGAGCGAGAGGGTGAGCGCCGTGAGCCACTGCACGGCGACGAGCGTGATCAGCGCGGCGAGCACGATCAGCACGCGCGCGGCGAGCAGCATGCGGCGGCGGATGCGAGGCCCAGGCAGCCGGACCGCGCTGCGCGCGCGCCGCGCGTCGCCTACTCCTGCCCCTGGTGCTTCCACGACGCGAGGTCCGGGTGGGCCGGTCCGTGGCAGACCAGGCACGAGGTGACCTCGGCCCCGGTGTCGGGATCGACCACCACCAGGTTCGAGGCCAGGTTCAGGTGTACCCCGCCGCCCGACGCGACGAAGCTCGCGCTGCCGGCGTGGCAGCCGAGGCAGATGTCGTTGCGGTACGGGCGGTAGGTCTCGATCTGCTCGAAGCCGAGCGCCGTCGGCGAGCCCACGAGCCAGTGGTAGAGGTGCGCGAAGCCGCGCAGCTTCGCGTCGGCGGAGCCCCACACTCCGTAGTCCGCATGGCAGCGGTAGCACTCGTGCTGCGTGATCCAGCGCTCCTTGTAGTGGCCGGCGGCGAGCGAGCCGCTCGCCGGGTCGCGCATGTCGCTCACGTAGAGGTCCATCGCGCTGTGGCACGAGTGGCAGAACTCGACCGACTTCGAGCGCTCGACTGTGGTGTAGGCGCCGAAGAGCATCATGAAGAGCGGCAGCACGCACAGCCCGACGAAGCCGAGCGCGCTCGCGGCCGCCGGGCTCAGCCGGCGCTCGCCGAGCAGGGCGGTCGCCCCGACCAACAGCAGCACCGCCACCGCGAGCGCCGTCGTCACGACGGTGCCGATCTCGGCGAAGCCGCCGCCGGGCTGGAGCGGCTGCTCGAGAACCCGCCGCGCGACCTCCTCGCTGACCGCAGACATCGAGCGTGCGGGCTTCTACCACGGCCCCGCGCGCGACCCAACGTCTCGCGTCGCGCCGGCTCGCCACGAGCGTGCAGCGCCGCGCCCTGGCAGGCGGCCCGCAGTTCGTGATAGGCCGCGCGCGGACCGACCGTCGGGACCAGAATCGGGACCAGAAAAGGAGCGGAGGGATGCTCGCGACCAGATCGAAGCTCGTTGCCGCGTCGCTCGCGGCGGGTTGGCTGCTCGTCCTCGGCGCCGCCGTCTCGAGCGCGGACGAAGGCCCCGGGAAGAAGCTCTTCACCCAGTACTGCGGCTCGTGTCACGGGCCGGACGGCAAGGGCGACGGCGTTCTCTCGGGTTTGCTCAAGCAGAAGCCGGCGGACCTCACGTTGATCGCGAAGAACAACGGCGGCGAGTTCCCGCGCCAGAAGGTCATGCGCTTCATCGACGGCACCACCGACGTGCGCGCGCACGGCGATCCGGACATGCCGGTGTGGGGCGAGGTCTTCAAGGAGCAGCTCGCCGATTCGCCCACGCAGCAGGCCGAGATCCGCACCACGATCCTCGAGATCACCAACTACATCGCCTCGATCCAGCAGAAGTGAGCGCGGCGCGCCGGAAGCAGGCGGCGCCGCGCGGTTGAGAAACGCCCGGCGCCGTGCTGCATCCAGCGCTCATGAGCGACGCGGTCTCCACCCTCACCACGCGCTATCCGGGCAAGCGGATGGTCGTCACCGGCGCGGCGAGCGGGCTCGGGCTCGAGATCTGCCGGCGCTTCGCACGCGCAGGCTGGACGATCGGCATGCTCGACGTGAACGAGGTCGCGCTCGCGAGCGCGGAGCGCGAGATCGTCGCGCTCGGCGGGACGGTGCGCGGCGCACGGCTCGACGTCACCGACGCCCCGGCCTTCGCCGCGGCGGTCGCGGACTTCGTCGCCGCGACCGGCGGACTCGAGATCATGGTCAACAACGCGGGCGTCGCGGTCGGCGGCGACTTCGCGGAGGTCGCGGCCGAGGACTGGCGCTGGATCGTCGGCATCAACCTGCTCGGCGTGGTGCACGGCTGCCAGGCGGCGCTGCCCGTCCTGCGGCGTGCCGGGTGCGGCGCGCTGCTCAACGTCGCGAGCGCTGCGGGCTTCGCCTCGGCGCCCGGGATGAGCGCCTACAACGCATCGAAGGCCGCGGTGGTCGCGCTCAGCGAGACGCTGTACGGCGAGCTGCACGGGACGGACGTCCGCGTGTCGGTGGCGATGCCGTACTTCTTCAAGACCGGCCTGCTCTCGACCCTGCGCGCCACGGCGGAGGGGCGGCGCGACGCGGAGCTGATGATGGAGAAGACTCCGTACACGCTCGACCGCGCGGCGACCGACGTCCTGAACGGCCTGGCGGCCGAGCGGCTCTACGTCCTGGCGCCGCCGCTCCTGCGGCCACTGTGGCTGCTCAAGCGCCTCGTCCCGATGGGCTTCCTGCGCCTCTTCCCCTGGCTCCGCGAGCGCCAGCTCGCCCGGCTGCGCGGTGAGGTACCGGCCCCGCGCCCCTGATCGGCCCTCGTCCCTCCCGACCCGTCGCGGCATCGCCCTGGCGTTCCTCAAGCCGCCGGTGGTTTCCGCCGAAGTTCCTGACGAGGCGAGACATGGCGCGACCCGACGAGACGGTCGAGGTGGTTCCGGCCGAGCTGCCGGACGCCCTGCGGTACATGCGATCCGAAGCGCGCATGGAGGTCGCTCTGCCGGCGCGCATCACCACGTTGCCGGGGGAGTCGATCCCCGGCCTGCTCGCGGACCTGAGCCCCACGGGCGTGATGGTGGTGGTCGACCGCCGCTTCGAGTCGTCGGTGCCGCTCGCCGCCGGCACCAGCGTGTGGCTCGAGTTCTACCTCGACGAGATCGAGGTGACGGGTGCGGTCATCCGGGTGCGCGGCGTCAAGGATCGCGGCCGACACCAGATGGAGCTCGGCTGCTCGTTCGTCGACCTGAGCGATCGCGCCCGCACGGCGATCCGCTCGAAGGTCGCCGCGTCGAAGATCGCGCGTCGCCGTCGCGACGTCTGAAGCGCTCGTTCTCCGCGGGGGCGTGCGTGCGGGTGTGTCCCCGCCGTTCAGTCCTAGAAGGCGGCGAGCTGCGCTCGCCGCCTTCTCCGGGCTTCGCATTCACGGCGGCGACACACCCGCACGCACACCCGATTCGCACCTTGAGCACTGGCGAGCATTGACGGCCGTCCCGATTCCGGCGTTCTCTGGGGCCGGGAACGGAGGACGGACCGGATGACAGGCTTCTCGGGGAAGAAGATTCTGGTGATCGGCGCGTCGGCGGGCATCGGCGCCGGCATCGCCCGTCGCCTCGCGGCGGAGGGCGCGGACGTGCACCTCGCGGCGAGACGCCGCGACCGTCTCGCCGAGCACGTGGACGCCATCCGCGCGGCCGGCGGCCGCGGCACGGCACATGCGTGCGACCTCGCCTCGGGGTCGAGCGTCGCCGAGCTCTTCGCCGCGGTGGCGCGCGACGGCGCCCCGCTCGACGCCCTGGTCAACACCGCCGCCGTGCTGTGGCTCGAGCCGTTCGCGACCCAGACCGAGGAGGCGTGGCGGACGATGATCGCGATCAACCTGAGCGGCGCGATCTGCGCGACGCAGCACGCGCTCGCGCACATGCTGCCGCTCGAGCGCGGCCAGATCCTGCACGTCACCTCGACCGCCGGCGAGCTCGCGATCCCGTACCTCGCCGTCTACTCGGCGACCAAGGCGGCGCTCGGCCACTTCCTCGACGCGATGCGCGGCGAGTACGGCAAGAGCGGCGTGCGCTTCACCGAGCTGCAGATCGGCAACACCAGCGGCACCGAGGGCGGCGGCGTCGCCGCGCGACCGCCGGGGGAGGACGGCATCCGCAGCATCATGCGCTGGACGGGCGCGCCCGCGATGTTGCAGGTCGACGACGTCGTCGACGCGGCGGTGTACGCGCTGTCGACGCCGCCGTCGGTGCGCCTCGACCGCATCGTGCTGCGCGAGCCGGCGGAGATCCCGACGTGACGCGCCGCTCGCTGGCAGCGGTGACCGCGCACGGGGGGACGGCGGCCGTCCTGATGCTCGCGCTCGCCGCGACGGCGCACGCGGGTGAGCCGCCACGACCGAAGGCGGGCATCGTGCCGCTCGAGCTCGAGCAGGTGGCGCAGGCGAGCGGACCCGAGCTGCGCATCGCGCGGCCCGACATGACGCTCGCCGGCAAGCGCGTGCGCTTCGTCGCGCAGGTCGTCGAGACCGGGCGAACCGGCGCTGGCGAGGCGTTTCTCATCTTGACGGATGGCGACGACCGGGTCGTCTTCCGCATGCCCGACGTTCTCGAGCGCCCCGAGCGGCTGACCCCCGGCGTCGACTGGGAGGTGATCGCGCGTCTCGACCGCCCGGTCACGCTCGCCGACGGGCGGCAGGCGATCGCGGTCATGCCCGACCTGCTGGTGAAGACGCCGGGGCTTCCCGCGGAGGAGAAGCCGACCGACGTGATCGCGAAGGTCGTCGGCGAGACGATGCTGATCGATCCGCCGCTGGTGCCGTACGAGTCGGAGGAGCCGCTCTACCGCGCGCGCATCACCGCTCCCGGCAGCGGGCTCGCGCGCGAGTTCACCGAGCCGCGTGCGAGCGCGCTCGCCACGGCGAAGGACGACCAGGGTCGCACGATGTACAACGCGATCCGCACCGATCGTGCCGACGACGGCCGGGAGCAGACCACGAGCTGCATCTTCCGCAACGACGGCGGCAAGCTGCGCAACGTCGAGTTCGGGCAGGTGGTGGTGGATCCACCGACCGGCGCGCGCAGCGACGAGCAGTCGGTGAATCTCGAGAACGAGCAGTTCAACGACACCTGGTCGGCGCGCAAGCGGAGCTTCGAGCCGAACACGTACGCGGCGACCTGCCTCGGCACGGCGATCAGCGGCTTCCCGCTCGCGTCGGCGAAGGTGGTCCGCTTCTACGTGTACGGCGGACGTGGGCTGCCGCTCCCCGTCTACGCCTACGTGGACGGCGAGGAGACGCTCGAGGTTCGCGGCCGTCCCGAGCGCGCCGCGCGCATCCGCGTCGGCCTCGACGTGCGTCAGACCTCGCGCTCGGTGGACGTGCCCGAGGTGTGGCGGCAGCACGCGGAGAGCGCGGGCGAGGTGTGGTTCGGCGGCGAGTCGACCTACTGGATCGCGACCGCGCCGCCGCACGAGATGCTCCGCTTCGAAGGTCTGCTCGGGCCGCCGGGCGCTCCCGAAGCGGTGATCGAGCGCGTGCGCTAGTGTTCCGTCTCCCAAAGATCCGCGACAGCCGGGCGTCGAGGCGCCCCGCCGGCAAGGCGCGCGACCGAGGCGTAGCCACGCCCTACGCCGCAGGGAGCGCAACGCAGCCGGAGGGGATGCATCGGCGGCTGGATGTTGCGGAGA